>ERZ791909.68-NODE-68-length-122284-cov-17.511425_pt1 | contig 122284 bp, 156 predicted proteins | sample MGYA00510143_ERZ791909 | MGnify/ENA primary metagenome ERZ791909 (study PRJEB30046, sample SAMN00792093) | human gut metagenome | study: EMG produced TPA metagenomics assembly of the A metagenome-wide association study of gut microbiota in type 2... | reverse complement strand
GATCTGCGCGCGGAGGCAAAGACCATCAATGCCGCCATCTCCGGCCGCGGCGGCGGCAAGCCGACCATGATCCAGGGCTCGTGCACGGCCCCGGCCGCCGCGATTGAGGCGTTTTTCGCCGCCTATCCTAGGAAATAATATAGATGCAGATAGGAAACAGGGCCGCGGAATTCCGCGGCCCTGCTTTTTTCGGTTTTGCTCAGATTACTGCATGCCGTTTTCGTAGGCGGCGATCATCTTTTTGACCATCTGGCCGCCGATGCTGCCGGCCTGACGGGACGTCAGATCACCGTTGTAACCCTGCTTGAGGTTCACGCCCACCTCGGTTGGTGTAGTAGCTACATATTGAAATGTACGTCTGTACGTCAACCATTCGCCGCGATTGGGAAGTCCTTTTCTTGTAACTCAGCAATTTCCCCGATGAATTTATAAAAGATTCTGATTTCTTGACTGTATGGCGGATAACGCATTGATTCACAGCCCTTTTGCACTTTACGTTCTCCGACCTCGATACGATCAATAAACGTTAAAACTGTATCTCTGTCAAGCACGTCAATGTGCGTATACGATTTTGCAAGAGTAAAGAACTTTTCATAATCGTCTGCATTTGGTTCTTGATGCAACCGACTCTCCAACTCTGCAATGGTTGCTTTTAATCCGTCTGACTCTTTTTCAAAGTTCTTGACCATGCCATACATTCGATCATCATCAATCTTGCCTTCAGCATTATCTACATACAGTTTCGCAATAATTTTATCTATTGTCTTGATTCTCTCTTTTGCTTTTTCGCACTGAGTCTTTATCGACTGTGAATTATCTGCCTTGGCATTCTTGTTCATGACATCTTGAACTAAGTCATGAATCTCATCATCGCTCAAATCAATTAGGCTGTTAAGGTCTTGCCTAATAGCTTCCGTGAAATCACCGTATCGGATGCTGACGCCCGTACACGGATTCTGAATGTCCTTTCGCTTGTGCGTGCAACTGAGATACCAGTATTTCAAACGTTCTCCTTTGTACACAGTGCCACTGGAACAAAGAGCGTGCCCACAATTCGCACAAAACACGATGCCAGCGAAAATATTGTTACGGACACGACCATAATCCATGTATATCTTTGTCCTTTTGCCCAAATTAGCCTGAGCTAAATCGAACAATTTTTCTGAGACTATCGGCTCATGCGTATTTTTGGTTATCGCCCAATTTTCCTTTGGGACATTCGTTTTCTTCGTCGATTTAATACTGGCCTTTTTGGTTTTACCAAGAACAGTGTGACCAAGATAAACAGGGTTCTTCAATAACCGTCGTACAGTCTCTCCATTCCACTCGTCAGAGGCTTTGGCGGCACCGGCGTCGCTGAAATCGTCTCTGTATAGCACGCGATATTTCAATGGGGGGATAACCCCATCATTCGTGAGAGCAATGGCGATTGTACGGCATGAATCTCCGTTAGCAGCAGCTTCGAAAATTCTCTTTACAATGGGTGCTGTCATTTCATCTGGTACTAGAACGCCTTTTTTATTTGGAGCTTTCTCGTACCCATATGGTGGGCAACAACAGTATTCGCCTTGTTCACGCTTGCTCTTGAGCGCGTCTCGTACTTTACGCGATCCATCGCGCAGATACACTTCGTTCATTGCAAACTGGAACGGAGCCATTACGTTATCTGAATCGGTATCAAAATTGTCAGCAATAGCGATGTATCTAATACCATGTTCAGGAAAGAATTGCTCTGCATAGTAGCTAGACTCGCGCATATCTCTTCCAAGACGAGACAAGTCTTTTGTGATGACCATATTGACAGCGCCGATTTCAAGCTCACGCATCATGGCTTGGAAACCCGGCCTATCAAAATTACCACCAGACCAACCATCGTCTGAGAACACTTTTACAAGCGTAATGTCGTGTTGATTACAATAATTCGTTACGATGACTCTCTGCGTTGCGATACTTGTAGACTCGCTAGATTTTGATTCTTCACGAGACAGTCTAAGGTAAGCAAAAGCAGTTGCTCTGTTATAACTCATGAAACCTCCTTCGGCAGGACAGAGCACATTTCATTCATTATACTATTCGCATTCTGTTCTGTCAAAGATGACTTGATATTTTTTGTGGAGAGCAATCTGCTCTCCACAAGTTCCGATACAGTGTTATTACCAGAAAACACTCTGTGAATCTGGAAAGTAGCATTATTCAAAACAATATTATTCGTATTTGTCAAACAATCACCCCTTTAAGATTATTATTGCTTTTTGCATTCATTATCATTCAGCCAGTCGGCGTATTTCTGTGCTGTCGCTTCATCGCGGAAGTAAACGTTATAATAATTGTCAATCGACGCAAAATCCCGGCCGTCGTACATTTTGTCAGCAACATACTCTCCGCTGCTGTGGTAATATTCTTCCGTATTCGACAAATCGCGTCGAGAATACCAACCGCATATTTTATCACCCGTCAGTCTGAACTCTAAGCAGTTGGCTTGTCTAACCTCGAAATGCGGCAACCTTTTTGCACATTGACATTCTTCTGTGTATCGTCTTCCAGATGGGGAGAAAAACTCAACGTTTCTATTGGTATCGCACTTGTCGCACTTCGGTTGTTCTACACCAACATTCCTAACCTGATATAGTGTAGTCTGAAAGCCTTCAAGAAGTTTTGACAAGCGTTCTCGTCTGACCTCGCTTCTAATCTTATCTCTGAGATTTCGCTCATCAAACTTGAATTTTTCTTTTGCCGCCTCAAGTTCTCTGACCTTTGCATCGTAATTATCCGCGATGTCTTTCATATGCTCGTTTTCCTTTTGAAGCGTTTCGAGCTTTTCCTTCAGTTCTTTAGTTACGCTATCACGGAGATAGTCTTTTAACTCTTCGCATTTTTCATCGAACTCTGATGGCTCATAATAACCGGTATCATATTCCCAGTAGCCCATTAACCAGCCTCGCTTTCACGTCCAAAAACATCTTTATATTTCATGAACAAATTATTTATTGCTTCTGCCATGATTCTACGCTCTGATGGAAATTCTTCTTGGTAGTACAGATTGCGATACCAATTGAGAATTTCCAAAGGATTCGTCATGTGGTGTTTTTCAACTTCTTCGACAAAGTTGTTTCTACCAACAACCGGCTTGTAGCAGCTTCGCTCATATTTTTTGTTCATAAACTCATCATACGACATGAATACAGGGCACTCACAGACGCCTTTGCAAACATCAAGATCTTGATTCATTTCGCACGCGAACGTGGGTTTGTCTTCCATTGGAATGCGCTCCGCATACGGGCATTCGATAATCTTTTCAGGCATAGAATCGACTAAAATTCTCATGATTCACACAACCTCAATCTTCGGAGTCAGCATGAAAAACTCGCTATGACTGCCGAAATCAAACATAGTCGAGTTCCCACTATTCCACATTCGCACATAGTAGACCGGTTCATTTTCTCCTTTGCAATGTTTGTTAATTGCCGCAAACGCCACATGACGTGCTTCTTCGTCAGACAAATTAGCATCAAGCGTCTGAACGATACTTACACATTTGCCGTATTTGAAAAAAAGTTTACGTTCCATTAAATCTCTCTCTCTCATCTAAACACAACAATCATACTTGGGAATGGCGCATTTTCTGCCGTTCCAACAAAGCGCAATCGTCCTTTTATGAACCTAATTTCAACATTTGGTTTATTGTAGATATATTCGTGAAAATATTTCGTGTCCGTCCTAGCTGGAATCAGCATAACAACAGTAGTGTTTTCTTGCTTTGACTCTTGCGAACATTTCTGAACCCAATTGCCGATCGCACGACCATACGGCGGGTTACACCAGACTGTCTGCCCCCCCCAATTTTGTTTCAGTCCATCATCTGATTCAGAAAAATATTTATCGCATTTATGATTCGTTTCATTCGCGCACGCATCTAATGTAAAATGGAACTCATTGTCAATTTCGTCAAAGAAATCTTGTGGCGTCTCCCAATCCATTTTCTTTGACGAAAACAAAGCGTCAAGTGCTATATCTCATCATCCTTTCCCATAGCAGCCACGCATTGGCCGGATTTTCGCACGCTGGCGTCCTTTGATTGCAAACGGGGCAACAGACCACCACACATGGCTTGTCCCGTCCACGCTCAAAAATTTCAAAGTCCTGCGGCGTGCCGCCACACTTGCACATCAGCATTTGCCTGTGCTACCGATCCCGCCACGGCTCTCATTATTAAGGTTGTCTACCTCGCGGAACTCGATTTGCGGCTGATGCTTCACGATTCTGAATTGGCAGATACGATCGTTTGTGCGGATGGTCGTTTTTCTCAAGGCAATAGCGGGGAAGTACCACTGGTCGTTGTCACCGCAATAGCTCTCGTCAATCAGTCCCATGCTGTTTGCCTGAATGATCCCAAAGTTTTTGAAGGTAGAACTGCGAGGAATCACATGGGCTTCATAACCGGCCGGGAGCTGCATTGCGATACCTAGCGGAATGAGCTTAAATTCCATTGGCTCCATGTCTACGGTTTCTGCTGCACGCAAGTCAATCCAATCGGATTTGCCGTCGATGTACGTCAACTTGTCAATGATATCTGTAAGATACTTAATGTTGATTGTCTCTTTCATTATGTCCCTCTCTTTATGTGCATTTTGGATGATTCATTCTATTGCTTCGTCGCAAAACTCCTTGGCAGAGCATTGTGCGCATTCATTTACCGATCGTGCGTCCCAATCGCAAGTGAACCCGCAGTCTTTGACCATTGCAATTCTATCTTCTGGATTCTCCCAGTCTAGTTCTGACTTGCCCGGTCTGTAATACTTGTCCGCTTCTTTCATTCTACGGCATTCGATTTCCATGAAATCTACACCGTCACAAACATCTGTCCATTGCGCAGCAACCTTTGCTTGACCTCTTGTTTCTGCAAAGACGATTGTTGCGATAAATTCGTCTTTCTCTCTGACGAGCCATGCCTTCAAGATTTACAACTCTCTTTCCCGTGAAACTTTGTATATTGGCTTTTCTCGCCAGTAATACATCTCAAAGCTGACTTGCTTGACAAGTTACACACACGATGCCAACCGTTTTCGGACAGGATGGCGCGTGCGTTAATACATGTATCACACTTTATTTGTCATCACCTCAAACTAACCTTTTTACGCCACGGAAACTGGGGAACAGAACAATTTATCAATCCAAGATACTTTCCCACTACCACCAGTAGCGCATTTCTTCGACTGGCAAGTTCTGTTCTCCTTGTGATAATAGATGCAGTCCTTACATGGGTTTCGCATTATTCTACACCTCCGTCCTTTCTCTCTCCGTAGGAGCAGAAAAAATCCGAATCGTCTGGGCAATCCATTCTAAGCCGATTGCAAAAATGTATGCCGCAGTCATAATGATGCTTGCGGCCTGCTCTCATACTCTCGTTTGCCGAATGCACAGAAATGATCTCCGAATACCAACAGGCCACGGACTTGACCGCAGGAGTATTTCTTCGCCCATTCCACCCACATTGCATAGCGGCAATTCTCGCACCGCACCACCGGCGCAACGTCGGCGGCAGGCAGATTCTCTACGTATTCCAGAACCGACTCAATGCCAAAGATAAAATGCTCGTTCGCGCGCTCCTTGTCGCAATGGTCTTTCCGGATTGGGAACTCCATTATCGCTTCACGCTCGATGTATTCAGCCATTGCAGCCGTCCTTCCTTTCCTGCGCCTCAAAGTAAAACTCAATCGGTTTTTCGGCCTCGATGATATTGCCATAAACCACGCCGACCTTGTAGATATAGTTCTCGCGCAGCTTTCGCGGAATTTCTGCGATGTACCGTCTAAAAGTTTCAAGTGAATTTGCACGCTTGTAGTGATTGCACATTCGGCAGGATGGCATGAGGTTGTCAAGGTCATCTGTTCCAGCGTCCTCAATCCCCCACGCCCTCAATGGTCGAAAATGGTCTACCTGCATATCCTTGTAGGAGATTTCGCGTCCACAATACGCACAGTGGCCATTATACTTTCGGTAGACCGCTTCACGCTTTGATTTGCTAATTGCCATCATTCATCGCCTCCACATAACACCAACTTTGAGGCGGGCGGGTAAGCGGCTTAGTCAAACAGTTTTCGCACCATTCAGGTTCTCCGTTTTTCATGCAACCCCAACCGCCTTGCAGCCATCCTCCGTGCCTTGCAACATATTCCGGCTGTCCGGCGCGGAACCTATGCTTGCACGCTTTGATTGCTGGCTTGTCCTCTACGCGGAACTTGCTCAGCTCCTGCGGATTGTCGTAGATTTTTAAGTCAAGTATGAGCCAGCCGTAGCCCATTTTCCCATTGCCGAGATAATCAATTATTTGCTTGTCTGTCATGCCAGCGATCCGATGACTGGGGTCAGAATACTCAACACTTATTGGGATGGTCGCACAGCACATAAATTCGCCGATAACTTTGCCGCTCCAATCATCGACAGCGGCGGCGCTTGAAATCGCATCAACATAATCTTGCAAATTCATGCTTTTAACGCTGGTGCAGTAGATATAGCACTTGAACGGCGTCTCCAGTTTCGGGCGTGTCTTTCGCACCTCAATCGTCTTTTCACCGCTGGCAATCTTTTCGCACCACTTTGGACGGATGCTCAGCATGACAGCCTTACTCATCCTTCATCGCCTCCAATGCCGCTTTCGCTTCCTCATACGTCAGGAACACATCATCCCCGATACGCTCAATATGTTCTTGCTTGCAAGGTACTTCATAAATGCATAACTCACCAGTATCGCAAAAGTCGCAGCAACCAACACCGTCGATGGACACAGGGCAAATTCCGTCACAATTTGACCCAGCGTCCCATACAAGCTCGTACACTGTTTTAGCCGGTAGCACCACCAGCCGTCCCTCCTTGTCGGCCTTAACCCATTCTTTAATCTTTTCAAGGCCATTCTCGTGTACCCATATTGCAAATTCTGCGGTTTCTTGCGCAAGTTTGGGTGGCAACCCCGTGTCCTCGTAAGCCCTAAGCCTTTCCCACACTTTCCGCTGTGTGCAGCTACCACCGTGCGGGCACGGCAGCTCCCGGCACTGAGCAATGTCGCAAAAATTGCCATCAAACGTCAGTCTCTCCATAGTGTCACCTCCATAATTAACTACACGCCAGAATTTTCAACACGTCAAAAATATCCTCTCGGAATGGCATTGAACTTATCTACCAAGGAAATCAGATAGTTATACTTTACAAGAGAATCCTTGATTTCTTCCGGTGTCAAACCTGTGTCCTCATATGCTGCAAGGGCACTCCACGCAACTTCTTCCCATTTGCATCCGGCGGAGCAGTTGCCAGAAACCTCATAACATTCAGGGCTAAGAAAATGTGTACAACAAACGCCGTTCTCGTGCATGGTGCAGTTATTCCGTTCAGTAAGCCGTTCCATCATGTTCGCCTCCTAACAGCCATTCCCGATTCCGTAATTAGTATCGCGGCTCATGTTCGCTCTCAATTTTGCGAACTCATCGTCCGTCAATGCGTAATTGCTTGCGTAGGCAGTAGACGCTTTGCATCTATTCGGGCAAGCAATGCATTCACAACGAGCGGAGACAATCATCACAAAACTTAATCCATTGGAAGAACTCGTTGTGTTACTACGAAATGGGCAAATATCGTTGAAGCAATCCATCACTTGACATCCTTTTCCGGCAAGAGCCTATTGGTCAAGACGTCAGCAATCGTATACATGATTTCGTCTCTCTCTAACTGCGGGAAGTCGTACTGATCGATGATTCGTTCAACACTTTTTTTAATAAGCGGTCTTGCGGCGCGGCATTCTTCCTCCATGATGTCATATGCCACACTGTTTTTCCGCTCCCATGCATCTGCTTTTCTAAATACAGAACAAGTCCCAAGATTCTCAATCACAGCGCGTACCTTCTTGGGAATTTCCGTCTTGCAAAAATTATCATTACCGACATATGCATCAACCATTGCTTCAACTTCTGCATGAGAAATGTTTGCAATGATATCGTTGACATTCAGTCCCTGCATATCATTTCTAACTTTTTCATATAAAGCATCTTTGCAAATGTCTTTGATTTCTTTTGGACTAAGATAATCTTCTATTGCAATCTCCATTATTCAATCACCTCTAGCCAATACTCTCTACGGCAATCGTGACAGTCGGACGTCATATCTTCACATCTGCCAGTAGATTCATCTCGTTTTCTAGCATCAATATAGGCGGGGCATACGTTCAAAACACCATTACTGTCAAATTGACTTGTCGGGAAAATCTTTGACAGCACGTCTTGTCTCGTTCGTGCCGGATGCCTTTCTGACCATGCTTCCACAATTCTAACAGCATCTTCAGCTCCCGCTCTGCTGATTAAATTGTCGCAGAGCTTTGTGCAATACTCGCTGCCATTTAAGTCGCAACTTCCGCACCCGGATATGTTTTCATTACACATTCGTGCCTGCGCAATGATAAATTCCACTGCGTCCATATTAGCCTCCTCGGATATTTCTTTTTAAACAGCGTTTGGGTATGAGCCTACTCTTTGCGCCAAACTTTTAAATATCATTTCAAGTCTCTGTCTTTGATGAATACGTGAAAGTGAAGAATGGTGCTAACAACCACCACCAAAGCAATGTCGGGCGGTTGAAATCAACAGCAACAGCGGCAACACACGAAATAAATACAACTTGAACTATAACATTCACAATTACGATAAATTTAAAGTTATTCATTCTGCAACCTCATCGAAATGATTCCCATCTTATTCACCAATCGCGCGCTCTTTAATTTCTCTACACAACATATCTGCAAGATCATTTGCGCCAGCGACACTTGCCAGAATATTCCCTTCCAACTTTTCATCCCCAATGGCTTCCCACAGATCGTATTCTTTGATGAGCTGATGTTCCAGTTTAAGAACGTCGTATTTGGAGACGGTATGATTTAATCTGCGAGTAAGGTCTGCTATTTCGGCGCGGAACATCTCATTCTCCTGACGGAGATATTCAGTCTCAGTTGTCATAGTTGTGTTATTGTTATCCATTTTTTATCAACCTTTCAGGCATGGCGTCGTGTCATGATTTAGATTAGAGCGCACAGAGGATGTGCTGATAGTTTCGCTGCATGGGATAACATTTTCCCACGGACTAATAGTAATATTTCTCTCAGTCACGCTAGGCGATTTCGAACTAAAATCACAATGCCCATTTACAGAAATATTGCTTTCTTTATCAGTCATAGTTTTTTCTCCTGTCTTCTGATTGCGCTTTTCAGTAGACTCGATGTGAACAGAAATATCAGGATCAACAATTCTACAAAAATATCTACCGTTAATGTACAGTTCCACAGTATTGATGTTAGGATCAAACATTTTCTTCACCCCACAATGTAATTTCTTGATTCTCAATCGTCTTTTTCACGTCAATCAGGCGTTGATTGCTGCTCCCCCTGAATTTCAGAGAGATGTCACGCAGATCGTCCACATACGCGCCGTCAACAACAACGTCGCAGTCACGCAACACCTGACAAATGTCTTCTAAGGATAGTTTCAAGCCCGTGTATAGCCAAATGTCTTTGTCCGGCCAACGTGTCTTACATTCTTTAATAAGTGAAAGCACGCATTCAATGTTTTCTTTCTCCAAAGGATGCCCACCGGATAGCGTAAGACCTTGAATCCACGGATGGTCGAGCGCTTCAAAAAGTCCTTGCTTCGCAGTATCATCAAATGGCTTACCGGCATTAAAATCCCATGTCTGCGGATTCTGACATCCTTTGCAGTGGAGCGTACAACCTGACACAAATAATGTGACGCGCACTCCGTTTCCGTTGGCTATATCACATGGAATCAGCCCACAATAATTCATATGTCCTCCGAGCGCGCCTCCGCTGATGCGGAGGCGCTTTATTTTTTCTAATAATTACGAACTGAAATTACAGTGCTTTACACGCATTTCGACTTCTTGCTGTTTGCCCTTATTGAAGGCAGTTGTATAATCGCCCGTTAAATAACCAGTAACTCTGCGGAGCCTCTGGATCTCTGTTCCGCCACACATCGGACACTCGTCGTTCAACTCATCGGTGTATCCGCAAGACATACAGGTGTCAGACGGAACGTTAAGTGCAAAATACGGGATATCTTTGTCCATTGCATAGTTGACGATAGTCTCCAATGCATCTACATTATTTTTCGCTCCTGCATCAAGTTCTACATATGTGATGCATCCAGCGTTGGAATAACCGGTCAATTCAGACTCAATGTCGATTTTCTCAAACGGCGTAATAGCTTTCCATACCGGAACATGGATAGAGTTCGTAAAGAAGTCCTTATCAGAAACGTTCGGGATAATGCCATACTTCGCTTTGAATTTTTTCATCGACGTATAGCAAAGATTTTCAGCGGGGGAATAGTAGACACCAAAATTAAGCCGATATTGCTCCTTGAATTCAGAACATCTATCTTTGAACAGACTTTCAATCCGTTTGGCGAGAGCCATGCCTTTTTCTTCTGTATGGTCGCAGCCAATAAGAATCTGCAAAGTCTCTGCAAGGCCAATTTGCCCAATAGCAAGCGTGCCGTGTTTAAGCGCCGATCTTATTCCTTCTTCTGGGATATACCCAGCCATGACATGATTTTCATACATGAACTTTGCTGCATCGGGAGACTGAGAGCAAATCCAATCAAAGCGCTCAAGAAGCATATCCTTAGCCTCATGGATTTTTTGGTCAAGAATGGCTAAGAACATGTTTACACGTTCTTCTTCGCAGTCACCATCTTGACCACTCAATGACTCTTTTGCTTCCATCGCCAGCGTCGGCATGATAATCGTTACAGGACAAATATTCCCTCGACCATCTTTCAGTTGCTTAAATCCATTGATGTCATACCCGTTAGCTGTTCTGCATCCCCAAAAATGTTCATATTGTATCGCTACTACAATATCGTTTATACTGCTACATGTTGCCATATAGTTCAGACTATATCATAATCCAATGTTGTTTTACCCTTCACTGGATCCTCATCTTTTCCATTCGCTTGAATGTACTCTACTTGATTACTCGGTAAGATATTTCTTCTTACTTACTCGTTCGATAGTCGTTTAGCTTTTATTGCTCGTCTCTTCATAAGTGTTTATTATTAAGATATGCTAATTTATACCCTCTGCAAGTTCGATGTTTTCCATTGCAACAAGCATACACATTTGGTCTTGCCACATTTAGGTCATCACAACATTCTTGCGTGTTATTATAGATTTTATAAATGGTGCCGTCTTGTTTATAAGCGACAATTTTATGCTTAAAAGTACAAGGGCAAACAGAGCGAAGTCCTAAACGAAATGCGTGTAGATCGTTCTCAGAATGAGTAACCCATTCTAAGTTAGATGCGCAGTTATTTAACTTATCGCCATCTTTATGATTTACAACCTTTTCTTTGTCGTACCCTTCGCAGAAAGCCAACGCCACCAATCTGTGTACAAACATTCGTTTTTTAATGGGGTTATATAACCAAACCCTACGATAACCAATATTGTTTGTATCGCCTTTTAGTATTTGTTTTGCAACTGCGTTACGCACGTTTCCTTCGGAACTTACTTGATAATATCCTTCATAATTTTCAATGTCTTTCCAAATTTCCATATTTACATCCTTGAGCAAATAAAAATAAGAAAAGACGAGCAAATTTAGCACAGGGTTATCCTTAAATAGAACAGAGATTTAAGGACTTTCCCTGTTTAGATGAGTTTTCATAATATGTTACCATATTATGCCACAGTTTTGTTTATGGTTGAAAAATATGTCTTAGGGTCATTGACATCATATCCGGCATTATTGCTCCAATCGACATTCGCGTAATTAGGGTACAATCTAATACTCGTCGATTTAAGAGCAAGCAGGAAGAGGTCATAATTCGGTTCTCCCGGCTTTCTATTCACGCCTTTCATGCACTGGAAAATCCCGCAAGGGAAGATACTTGTCCGATGCAGGCGTCCAATGCCATTGATAGACACGTCAAGAAGCGCTTTGATTACCATACGGCCTTCAGGCAACGTACAAGTCCCATAATTGATTGATGTGAAAGGAAGTTGGCAACCAGACCGGCTTTGAAGTGTATTTAAATTGTGGTACATACCCTCAACGGCCTGATAAACTTCCTTTGTTGTCATATCAAGTGCGTACTCGTATGCCTCTGGATAGTTTTTATATTCATCCCAGTCAATCGGACGAGAATCATTAAAGTCGCTGTCCCAATGTTCGTCCCATTCATCTCGGAGGCAATATTTGACCCCATCCTTAAAGTGCTTATAAAAGCTCTTTCGCACATACGGAACCATTGTCCAGTCTAAATGTGTGGCAGCAACGCCGCCAAACTGCTGAAGGCTTTGCAACTGAAAAATAACAGCCACAAGCTGAAACGCCGTATTAACAGATTGTGCAGGTCGCACATCAGTCTGTCGAGTGTTAAAACCGTTGGCAAGCAGATCGTCAAACGGGATTGACAGGCAATTATGGCTACCAATCGCATACGAATTTAGATCGTGGATATAAATTTCATTATTCTCATGGTTCGCTTTTGACATCGGGGAAACGATATACTCCAACGCAAAATTCTTCGTTACAACGTCGCTTGCCTCGCCGATGCGACCGCCGAAAGAAGATTCGTCAACATTGGCATTCTGGTTTTGTACGTTTTTCGCACTCAGTTTTTCTGAAACAGCCTGCATCAATTCTTGATACTGACTACGAGCCATTTTGTGCAAGAAACGGTAGTTAACATACGCTCTAGCCGTTGCCTTAAACCGCGATGCCATCAGTTTCCGTTCAACCATATCCTGAATGGTTTCTACGTTTGCATTCTCGCCAGCAGCGTTGCAGTATGCCTCGATATCTGAAGCAACCTTTTCAGAGAACTCCGTAATATCGTAGCAACTTTCATACTTCGTGCAATCATAAACACTCTTATATGCTTTCATGATCGCACTTGAAATTTTCTCTTTACAAAACGGTACTTCACGTCCGTCTCGCTTTGTTACAAGCATCGACACTCCTCCTTGTTGTATTTATTTATCTCCCGGAATGAAAGAGAAGAGAATTTTTTCAACTTCGTCCTTCATCACGAACGATTTTATAATTGAATACACGGCATCCCACGAGTCGGCGCGGTAAATGTCATGCGCAGCGGCGTTGAAATCACGATTATGCGGTGCTGACATGAGGATTTTTCGATATTTACCGCCGATCAGGTTGTGCGGCGCGTCATCAATCAGAACGTCACCACGAATCATTTGCTTATTGTCGCAAATGATGATATGGTCTTGCGACAGAAACGGGAAAATCTCAAGAAGCCTGTCGATTTTCGATCTGCAAGTGCGGTAGTCTGTAGCCGTGACCATGTACAGCTCATGACCATCGGCAATCAATCGTTGCAGGTACTCAACACAGCCGGGTAGTGGAGTGATCTGTTGCCAGAAATCGTCCTTGTACAACGGAGAGAACACTTCATCATGAGTTAACATCGGGAAAGCCAACGTCATATCCCATTCAGTGATCTCATCTTTGTTTACAGACGTTCCATGCCGTCGATTGAGCGTGTTGACCCAACATCCCAGCAGATTCTCCGCAGTATCGTCGGCGTCAAACAAAATCGTCAATGCCAGACACCTCGCAACATATCAAATGCCAGACTGATTGCTTCTGCACGGAGGTCTTCAATCGTCCCATCGTTCTTAATGACCCAGTCCCACGGATAATCATCAAGCGCAGTCTCCGATGGATGCTCCTGCTGAAAATCTGTAAGGCAGCTCATATAGGCAGGTCGATTTACACGAACGAGATTCACGTCAAACCCGTAAAATGCAAGCACCTCAAACTCATTCGGGAACCGACAGTCAGGAATCAGGACATAGTCCCATTCGTCATCAAACATCTCAAGCATATTTGCGATGAAATCCACCCAAAAATCAGGTGATTTTGAGCGAATCTTATTCGTTCCAACATATTGGAGCAAAGTCCTTCCGGCCTCGTCCTTTTTACCGTCCCAGTCGAAAAACTTCTCGCAGATAAACTTCAATAGGTCTGCAAAATGCACGATTAGCACGTTCTCGCCATAGCCCTCAAATGTCTCTTTCATCGCCTGAGCGACTTCATCTTTGCCACTACCGGCCTTGCCGGAGATACATACGACTCTCATTTGGATTCCCTCTTTTCTTTACGGCCACACGATTTTCTCTCGTTGCAGTAGCCGAGATATTCACACTTTGGCTCAAAATAATGATCCACGATGTACGCCCATTGTTCTGAGTATTCCGAAAGTGCTGTTGCTACATCATGAAACAAATCTCGGAACTCATGATATGCTCTGGTACACATTCTCTGGTGAGACATATCAATCAGGTTGCGCAGATTTCGCTTGTCAACGATCGTTGTGGTCATGCCGAGCGGAAGACCATTTGCGGCATCCTCTTTCGGCACACCGAGGTCAACGAGCCACGCAAGATACTTGGCAATGGAGTCCATCATCTCTTTGTATACGGTGAGTGTCGCTGTCGTTTTCTTCACGCTATCGGGAATGTAATAGTCGAACCCGTGCTCGTAATCGATGTACCGTGTGCTGCTCTGTAGGCGAGTCGGCAAACAACCGATATGTGTGTACCATTCTCGGATAACACGTGCAGAGTAGCCGTCTAGGATCATGTACACGTTAGGGAACTCGAAGGCTCGACCGTGACCGCTTTCAAGGCAATCGATGCCTCGCTTATAATTTCTCTCTGGATCACTGGTATCAGCTCCATAGCAAACACCAGCTTCCATCCCAATCATTTCGATCGGATTTTTACAAGTAAACTCTTGAATAATTACTCTACCCATAAACCCTCCTTAACTATATGTGCGGAAAACATGACCGCCGATTGTACAGAAGTAGCTCCCATACCGCAAACAACCAGTGGAGAAGTAAACCACCTCTGTGCTATTTTGGTTTGACTGCGAGTAGCCAGACAATGCATCATACCCAGACAGGGCATCCCACACTGCTTGCAACTGCTTCTCCGTGTATGTGTGCCCAACAGCGAACTGATTTCTCGCGCAACAAATGTCCGTAATTGAGTTGCCGTAGCCTTTCAGATAACGGTTTAAAATGACCTGTGCAATCGCCACCTGACCGTCATAGGATTCTCCACGAGCCTCAGCCCAAACGACTCTCGCCATCAGCGTTGCTTCGTGCTCCGTGAGCGAGATGTCTGCGTATGGGCTTACAAACGTTGCAGGTTCGTCCTCCGGATCGCTCTGCTCGACTTCCTCAACCGGAGTCTCAACTGCGTCGCTTGCTACGGCCTCTGCCTGAATATCATTCTGCTGTTTAGTCAATTTATCTTTAATTTTCATTGTGCATGAGGTAAGACACATCGCCACAATTAAAATCGTGATGACCACCTGCCAAATTGTTTCCTTTCTCACGACCTTCTCCTTCCAACCATTTACTTTATGCATTTCGGATAAGTGGTGCTTCAAGAAATGGGCTGTCCAATATTCTGGACAGCCCGTCCGAATGAGAAAATGCCACTTATCGAAAAGGCGTTTCGGTTAACTGCATACTTATATTACACCATATCTCGGCCTGTGTCAACAAAAAAATGTGCATTTCGGATAACTTTATATGACGTAGCCGAATGCGTTCAGATACCAGTACCCTTTGTAGTTTTTTGAAACATCTGTCGCCAAAATCACGTCATGCTTTGCAATTGGCTGTTGGTCATAGATGTTCGCACGTAAAGTCAGACGAGCCGTTTTGCCGCTGCCGATTGACCGAGTCCACAAAGCATAGCCCCATATCTGCTTGTCCTCTTTACCGATAAGAGGACGGATGTCCATAATCATGAGTTTGCGACGATCTTCCGGCTTGTTGGTTGTAAGGTCGATATACCCCATGTTTTCAAGCTGATTTTGCATTTTCGACTTGTAATCGAAGTCGTGAATATGCAGGTCGCGTATCCTACGTTCAAATTCGTTCAGCAGCCCATGCATATCAAGGATGGTATAAGACTTCGCAGGCGCGCCTGATTTAGATACATCAGTAGAATACTTCCTCACAATTTTCTCAAACTGTGCAGACAGTTTCTCTTTAGAGATTTTCTTCATCGTTCCGTTTTTGAAGAACGAGAAGATCTCTACCATCCGAAGTAGCTCTTTGGCATTGCCGTAATCGGAGAAATAATCAACCTTAATGAGGATGTCGCGCTGACGCGAGTTTAAGGACGTTTCATTGTCGATACGCAATAGCAAATCCATAAACGTCTCAGGCCGGTTGTCATGCGCAAGCGCATAAAGCTCATTACCAATCGCAGCACTCATAAACTTGACGCTTGCGATGCCTTTTGCAATAACGTTTGTCTCTTTATCGTACTGGTACTTGTCCTTTGAGATACCGAATTTCGGCGGAACAATACTAATATGATAGAGATGCGCCAACTCACTGCCGCCTTTGACATCATCGTCCGTCTTTGCATTATTTAGAAGCGCCGTAATAAATTCGGCGGGATAATAATAACGAAGATAAGCGCAAAGATACCCGATCATGCAATAGCCTATACTATGATTATAACCGAACATATAGCTCGATGCATCTTCGATGATCTGAATAAACTCTTTGGCTTCCTTTTCTGCAATTTCACGAGGTTGCGGAGACTTAGAGCAATACCCATCAAGGACTTTAGGCAACGCTGCCTTCAGCGCATCTTCGTCCTTTCTGGCGATACAACGTCTAAGTTCATCGGCTTCCGACCCTGTAAAACCACAGATTTCCTGAAGAAATTTAATGATGTCTTCCTGATAAACGAGGAACCCGTTGTTCTCCTTCAGGAGTTCGTCAATAATCGGCGATGGATTGTGATGTGTCTTGTGTTCCATCAAGTCGTTACGGTACGACGCGCCAGACGGCCTGATAGCTGCCGTTACAAGGCTCATGTCAAAAATGGTTTTCGGCTTATACTTACACAACATTTGAAAAGCGTAGTCTCCGGTGAACTCGAAAATTCCAACAGGGGAGCGGAGCATATCTTTCCAGACCGCTTTATCGTCCCAGTCGATTTCATGAGCTTTCGGGAACGGCTGACCAAGAAGCCGGTAAGCATCACGAATGATTTCAATGTTACTTACAAATTTGTTATACCCATATTATATTATATATGGGTAATCAAGTCATTTCTGCTTGATTCCTTGCGTCTCCGCAAGAGTTCAGACTGTATCATTTTCACGGGGTTATGTGTAAACATCACTGATTACACATTCGGATATTCCGACAGTCGTTGAGGCTGATCTTATCGTGCCTGCTGATTGCGCATTGTTACATCTGCTAACTGTTTCGACTACATGGCATACAAAACCGTGCAGGTGCATAGCAGCTTTAGCGGTTTCCAGCATATAACCCGTTTTAAACAGGGCAAGTTTTACCCTAGAATGTCATATTTCACGAGTGAAACTTCGTGAACACAATCCATGTCAATCTGAAGCACTTCCTTACCATCAGAAATGAACGTACCGTAGTTGTCACGCAGCGTAATAGGGCTTGCTACGATACCTGCCGGATGCATGGACTGTGAAACGGCAGTGCCTACAAGGCCATCAAAGTAATAGAAGACTTCAGGATATTTGCTTTTTGCCTCATCCGGATTTGAATCGTACAAATTCTTGATAGAGGCGGCGAGTTTCAGCGTCCAAGGATTATCTGCTTTGATTGCCTCGTTTCTGGCCTTCATTGCTGATATCTGCTTCGTTAGGACGATGATTTCATCCTTGTTGCGCTTCAGGTTCTCTCCGCCGCCACGCAACTCGGCGATTCTTGCTTTTAACGGACGCTCATCCTCGCAATTTTCTCTCTCCCATTTAATGCTGAGAGCACGGCATACGTCATCAACGACGCCTTTGTCTTTTGTCGTACCAATGGCAAGAATGTATGCTGTTTTCTCTTGCCCGAATCGGTTGATAATGTACTCATATACTTTATCACGATCGGACGGGGATACGTCAATGTCGATCTCTGATACCGCCACTTTCATGGTACTTTAACACTCTGAAATGAGTCGGGATAGACTATATCTTCACCCTCATATCGAGGGGCGCAGCACTTCGATGCACGGAATTTCACCGTGCATCTACTCCCACAATGGGATAGTCGTTTGAGCCTGTTAAGCCACAGGATTACCATATCATTTGACTTAGGCGTTCCCTGTTAGCATGGCCTCAAGCCGCCATTTCCTGCGGCGCTGTTGTTCTCCATAGGCCACACACCCGGCATTTACCGGTTCACTGCGTTTTTATTCAATACATTACTGTAAGGGGAAACCGAAAACCAATCTCCAATTTCTTTTCGTGCTTCTGAAGCAAATCGTGAAAAAACGGTATGCCACTTTTCAGGATTCAAGTCAGTGATATTCGTGATATAAGCAACTCGGCTACCACCACATGAACCACGGTTAAAACCAATCGGGATATCATGCGATTTACACCAAGTGACAAGCTCGCTCATGAATAACATAACCATAATATTAAACGCTTTGTTGTGCTTTTAATTTGTCTTTTCGCTTGTTCATATTTTGTGTTTTGGAATCTGCCCACCTGCAATTCTCAGGACAATAGTTCCCATCAACATCAATTCTATCTATCGTACACTGAGAATATGGAGCATCTTTGTTATATCCAGATTTTAAAGCCCAATCCCTAAATACAACATAATCTCTCCATTGGTCACACACTTTAATACCACGACCGCCATAATTATTGTAGCTCCCATTATTTGGGTTGATACAGCGCTGAATCATCGTATTCCACACACCATGCAGGCGATCATGAAATCCACCATGGGTCGTATGAGACTCAGCAGCTCTATCTTTCTGGTAGCACCCGCATGACTTCGTATTCCCGGATGTTAAACTGCTATGTCGAATATATCGCATAGTTCCGCATTCGCAAACACAAGCCCACACCGTTGACCCCTTTGCATCTTTCCAATCACACTTATGCAAAACTGTTAATCTTCCAAATTTTAATCCGGTTAAATCTTTTGTCGGAGCCGACATCATCACCATCTTTCTTATTGAATATTTGCACAACAAATTCAGATCGCCAATCTGCGTCGGCCTATCCGGCCTCTTTATCTTTTGACAAAGTGTAGACTATATCTTCACCCTTGTAAAAGGGGCGTACCACTTCCACCGCCAGTCGCTTGCGGTGTACTCCCTTCCGGGATAGTCGTTGAACCTTCCTCTTTTCGAGGCTTGGCTGCTGATTGCCCAATCCAACAATTTTTAGGCATTCACACTTAGGCGTTTCATCCTTATGTTGTAGCTTGTTGGCTCTAAGGGTTTTCCAGCAATTCAATACGTTTGCATTCTACCTTACGGTAGAATGGAGCTATGATACTAACCCTGACATATCAATTTTATCAAAAACTCTCAGTTCTTCTGAAATTGCGTTTTTGAACGGTTCAATTTGCTCCGAAGTAATTGCTCCGTCCGCGATTTTTGCTTCAAAGTTTTTCTTGATTGTCTCTCTGAGCACATCTCCATCCCGTTCGCCATATAGAATCGGATATTTGAACGAAAAATCCAATTCAAACGGCTCTACGGATTCTGCCATGCGATTCGTATTCTCGATTGCTTCAAGATACAATTTTTCGGGAAGTGCATCTTGCTTTTGGAACATTTCGACCAGTTCATCATATGATTTGTATGTCAGGTCGAATGCGTCCTCGTCCGCGAACATAATCCGCTTGCTTAGTTGTCGGATACTACGGCATTCAGCCTTGTATTGGTTCAAGCTATGCGTATCCGTTCCGGCAATAAGCGGGATTCCATATTCAGCAGACATTTCGGCAAGATGCCGGTTGAAATCTACCTGCTCCTGATAATCATGTGGCTGGATCTCAAGATAATTGTAATGCTTCAAAAGCTCAAAATACCTTGGATGCATGATAGACAATTTGTTCAGGGGAGAGGCAAGACAAGCACTGATACGGATAACATTATCTGACGTACCGAGAAATTCATCGAACGTAATTCTTGGCTTGTAGTAGAAATGATCCGCGTCAGACGAGCGGCTGATTAGCGTGTTGATTTCTTGCAGACCAGCATAGTTTTTTGCAAGCAAAATAGTGTGATAGTTGTCTCTTACTTTACTTTGCTCACCGGTGCATGGGTCTGTGACTGCCAACTTCTCCGTGAGATATACTTCGCACCCGTGGATGTATTTCAGACCTGCTTTGTCGCAAGCGATTTTCTTTTCCACCCATTGATATACGTTGCCATGCTCTGTAAAAGCAATCGCTGTTTGTCCCAGTTCAACCGCTCTATTGATGTAATCTTGAAAATTTGTTACGCTATCAAGCAATGACAATTCCGTGTGCAGATGGTATGTGCAGTAGTTCTTGCTTGAGATAGGCATCACCGCCTTTCGTTACGATATTTTTACACATCCTCTTGATTTAGAATGCCGCGTTCAATGTATTCATCTACTGTATCCATGAAACACTGTTTTGCCTCTTCAAGCGTATCGCCGCCAAAAAGCATCATGTGATAAGTCCCTTCAATACAACCGGAGTAATACCCATCATCTTCTGGTGATGGTCGCACTTCTGCTTGCCATCCTCTATAGTTGAACAATTTTACCATTGCACTCTCTCTTCCTCATGAGTTTTTAGTTCTACAGTGCAGATAGTGTCGTTGTGCCATCCGCCATGAGGAACTAAAAGGACTCGCTGTTTCTCAAACCCATAAACGATATTATCTATTAAATCACCAGCTTCTTTCACGCAATTTCTTGAGATTTAGCTTGCATTGCTTCAATAATCCGGGTCGAAGCGATTGAGAAACATTCTTCATCAAGTTCAATGCCAATGAACTTACGGTTCGTGTTCACACAAGCAACGCCGGTTGAGCCACTGCCCATACAATTGTCAAGGACAGTCATTCCTTCATCGGTATATGTCTTAATTAGATATTCCAACAGAGCGACAGGCTTTTGCGTAGGATGAAATTTATCCTTATCCAAAGTGAACTTCTGAATAGAACGAGGATAGCGAGTTCCAGTGTTTTTACTCACGACCTGTTTAATTGGTGTACGAACGGAACTATTCCCGTAATCATTCCTCTGCTTCCCTGAAAGCCCTTCATACGGCTTGCCAGAACCCATTTGCGGGTTGTAAATCATATTGATTCCGCTTTTAACATACGACGTCGGCGCCATGCCAAAAACCATAATGTCTTCATGAACTTTTGCTGGCTGGTACTTAAAATTCAAAAAATTTGCACCTGAAGGTTTTTCCCATTTCCAGTCATACTTGTACATATCAAGATTGCTCATTCGTAATGCGCTACTGAACGGTTCAGAACCGAATAGAACAATCGCTCCACGATATTTAATAATACGTTTATACTGTTCCCAAAGAGGTTCGAATGGAATAACGGAATCCCACTTGCAGGCAGATGTTCCATACGGCAAGTCGCAAAGAATCATATCTACAGACGCATCAGGGAGCGTCCTCATATAATCCACGCACTCACCATAAAACAAATTCACATTTTTAATCTCTATCTATCGTCACCACCGATTTTATGCAATCTACACCTTATTAACGTGCTCTATACAGCGACTGATAGCCGAGGGCTTCAAGGACTTCGCAGGCTCCATCGACATTATAATCGTTTAAAATAATATCAAGGACGCGCCGACCATTTTCATACGCTTTAATCTCATAATTTCCGATATATGCATTGACAACCTCAAAAGTCTTATACATCGTCACCATCCGTTTCCACCGTTCCAAAAACCTCATCCTCTTCATTCTCAACTTCAAGTTGCGGGGGCAAGGGGATCGGTTCTGTATAGTTTTTTGTATCCCATGAGAATTGGCGTCCATATTCCTCTGCATCCGTAAAGAACCGTCGTGATTCAGGATCGTAGTAGATACCCTTATCAATATTCGACCGCCCAAACATTCGGTCTTTGATAACCGTGGCAATAACATCATATTTCATGAGTTCTTTCTTGCGTGGAGACAGTCTTTCTTTGCTATCCCTCTCATCCTGCGTCACGCGCCGAAGACCAATCGTTCTATGGGCAAGATTGACGATGTTGCTAGAACCGGCAATGTCGTAGATGCCTACGTTTGCCGTGCTGTCCATCTTGCGAGGATGACAGACAAGAATAACCGCCGCTTGATATTTCTTTGCAAACTCGATGAGGCGCTTTACGGTTGCCGTCTGTGCTCGAAGTTCCTCTGCCTCCATATCCGTATCAATGCACATGAAGTTATCAAGAATCAAACACCGGACACCATATTTACGCACGACGTCGGTCATGGAAGAAATCAGCGCATCAAGGTCATTATCGTGATCGTCACGGTAGATGTACCACTTATTCTTGTAGGCGATGTTCATCTGGACACGAGCTGCGGTTGGAATCTTCCAATACTCATTGCCTCGACGGGACACAGCCTTTTCAAGATTGCGCTTTCCAGCAAAGATGTAGTTCAGCCACGACTTTTCAACGCCATTCGGGAGTTCACCGGAAAACAGCCACGTCGGAATATCGTTGTCTACGGCATTGCAAATTAACTGAGCAAGCAGACTGCTCTTGCCGCTGCCCGGCTGACCGCTGATAATTGTCAATGTACCGAAAAACAGGCGCATGAGTTCATCATCAAGAGCTTTCAGGCCGAATGTAATGCCGTCCACGTCTTCATATTCTGTTGGCTCAACGTCAGACAAGTCAACGACTGAAGGGACAGGCGTATCCTCAGCAGACAAAATCTGCTCCAAAACAGCATCCTTACCACAACGATATAGATATTCGTTTAGGTCTTTTACAGGATAGCTCTCGCCGTCGATATCAACGTGCTCCGGCAGATTGATAACCTTACACCGCCACGCTCCAAGCATTGGAGATACCGTTTTCAGGAATTTCATTCCGGATTCATCGTTGTCGTGGCAAATGATAATGGATGAAAACTGTTCCAACCAGTCATAGCAGACCTTGCACCACTCGACATTCCCATCACCGAGCGGGATGCTCACCGCGTTTGACCATCCGGCTTCGATTGCCGCAGCACAATCAAGTTCGCCTGAACAAATTAAGAGCGGCTGCTCTGGATTGATGCGGTTCATGTTAAAGAGTAGGGGAGTCGTATCTGCTCCGGGCTGACACCAGTTCTTTGCCTCGCCGTGTCTGATTTTTCTGGCCGGGCGATACTTCACCATCGTCAGCACATCGTTCTCGTCATAGTAGTTAAAAACAAGATTGCCGCGATCGTCCTGCCGGATGTCAAGATAGTCTGCCGTTCGCTCACTGATGTGTCTTTGTGCAAGGTACTTATATACGGCGGACTTATCCGCGCATTCGACCTCTTTCGGATACTTGTAATACCGCTTTGTTTTGACGTGTTGCTCTCCCAACGGATACGGCATATCAGCCAACTCAAATAGCTTCTTGCAAGCATCCACATAGGTTGCCCCCTTGTACATCAGCACATCAAGAAGGTCATAGCTGCGACCACAAGCGCCAAAGCACCTGAAGTTATATGCCTTTTTGTTGTAGATGAACGATGGATGATCTTCCTGATGAAAAGGACAGCAGCAACGCATATTCTTTTCATCGAAGTCCGTAATGCCAAGCTCATCCACAATCAGATAAGCATTTTTGTCTCCGAGTTTTTCTTTGGCCTGCATAATTGCCGACCGATCAATCTGCATTTACTCACCCCACCTCAAAACATTTCAAAATACTCACATTCTCCACACACGTCACACAGGTTGTTGCAGAAAAAGAAATCTCCGTTTGCATACCAATTATCTGTGCTTGTGATTTTTTCGATCAGTTCGCTTGCCCATTTTTCAGTTTCGATGTACTTTTCACGGTCAAAAGGCTCTGTAATCCATGCGCCGGTACGAAAACAGTTAAATTCCAGATAATCCGGATATCTGCCGCACAAATTGTATACTGCTTTTGAGTACACATAGAGTTGCCGCAGATATTTATCCAATTCTTTGTCAGAAGCGGTCGCTTTCTTGCGTTTGGAGCGCGGTTTCAAGTCTCTGGACTTATGGTCAGTGATGTACAACTTTCCATCGGCATCCTCAGAAAGCCAGTCAATAAATCCGATAAACGGATGCCCGGCATACTGGAATCGCACACGCTTTTCAACGCCAATCGTCTTTCGCTCTGGTAAATTCAACTCCGACAAATACTTCTTGCCTTGCTCAAAGTAATTTGCGTAAATTTTCTTCGATGGGGCTTGCGAATGGATGTTTTTCAGATATCCAGAGATGAAATCATACGGCAAATCCTCTTTTTTTGTCTTGCCGGTCAGATATTTTTGGAGTAGGGAGTGTATGAGACTCCCGTACTCCGCAAAAAACTTGCTTTGACCTTTGATCTTGAAAATGTACTTCATCAACCACTGATACGGGCAACTTTCATAGGCGGTCAGCCGTGAATAGCTCCACAGCATCTCGTCAATTTGAAGATCGTACCGCATTTAGTGATTAAAACGGCAGGTCTTCATCATCGTCCGGCTCAGGCTCATCATCCGTCGCGGCCTTGCTTGGCTTGCTTGCCTTGGCGGGTTTCTTCGTTTCGCTGGACTCGCCAGAACTGCTCTTGCTACCACAGAACTCGACGTTATTGACCTGAACATCCCACGAAGTGCGCTGAGAGCCATCCTTTGCAGTATAGGTGTTCGAAATCATTGCGCCGTCGATAAGGATTTCCTGCCCCTTGCCGAAATACTTCTCGATGAACTCAGCCGTTCCGCGCCATGCATTGCAACGGAAGAAATCGGTTTCCTTGTTCTTGCTATACGGTCGATCCACAGCAACAGAAAATGTGCACACTTTATTGCCATTCTGCGTGGTCTTAATTTCCGGTGTGGCCGAAATGCGACCTTTGATTACAATGTGATTCATATGATTTCCTCCGTTTATTCTTCTGTATTTTTATCTTTCTTTTCAGACTTTACAGCTTTTTTCTCTTTCTGCTCATTTTTCTCGTCGGGCTTCTTCTCAGACTGAGCAGAAAAATCGGCACGCAGCTCATCAAGGAGTTTCTGAGCATCATCCGGCTTCTCAATATTGAAGTAATCTGCGCTCGGCTTGCCATTGCTGTTACGGGCATACTTTTTCACGATTCCGGCAACGCGCGTGCGTTCGGCCTTAGACTCTTCTACGTCCGTAAACTGGTCAAAGTGATTGCTAACGAGTTTGTTGATTTCCTCCACAATCGACTTGGCAATCTTGATATCCTCTTCGTTCTCTGCGGCTTCCTTAACAGACTTCCAGTTGTCAGGATCGTCTTTCGGCGTAGCAACTTGGAAGAACTTCAGCAGGAAATAGCGGTTGCAATAGGTGAGGCCACTGCCGACTGCCTGCGACGCATCCGATTTCTGTCCAATCATCGACCAATGCACACTCAGTGTGTCTTCTGGATTGTCCACGTTGACCCATGTGTAAAGCAACTCGCCCTGCACAAGAAATTCGTTGACGATTTCTTCAAACGTGCCACCGCCCTTGAGCGGTTTGACTTTCGTGTAAGAATACGGCGTGAGCGTCATCGTTCCGGGCACGATCTCCGAGTAGAGGTTGACGCCGTACCTGTCCATACCGGCAATGACTTTTGCAAGGATAGTTTCCTCGCCAGCGTACTTGTAATTGTGGCCTTCCTTGTTCTTCTGAACGACCTCAACGATTTTGCGAATACCGGCAAGTTTTTCGTGGAGGCTCATGTCTTTGATTTCTGTCTTTTCAGGCAAATGTATTTCCCCTTTCGTGTAATTGTGCATTTTGGATAACTAGGTGCAAAAAAATTAAGCATTCGTGGCTTTCCAAACGGCAGTATTCCGATTTGTAATCGCACTCAAGCGCGATCCGCAAACGTTTACCTCGCCAGAATGTAACATTTCAGTTAGGCGAGGACTGACAAATTTTTTATCAACATACGGAACATTGCCTCTTTCAAAGAGTTCATTTGCAATTTCTTCCGCCGTCAATCCACCTTTGTTGTCTTCGAGAATACCCAAAATATTCTGCTTTCTTGTTGTGCATGTAATCGCGTTCACACCTTCACCACCTTTAAATACCTCTCTACTGCGTTGTTCCACGCCTTGTTCACTGATATCTTTTTGTATGTCCAATCACCTTCGAAATCACAAAAATTACATTGACGTCGCATGCCTTTCGTAGAATACCATGTGCTTTTATTTTTCCTTCCGCATATCGGGCATGGCTTAATCGGCATATATGATTTCTTTTTCACGAGGTTATAGCCGAGCTTATCGGCTTCAATTCTCAGTTCGTCGATTGTCATACACTTGTTCACGGATAAAACGATTTGACTCGTGCAACACATTTCGCAATTTTTTTCGTAGCCTCAACAATTTCACTTCGTGTAGTGTCAAAACCCATAGAAATGCGAATTGTACAAGCCGCCAGTTCATCTGACAGTCCAATTGCAGTCAGCACATGAGACGGCGAACCAGCACCAGCACTGCACGCAGCACCGGCAGACACATATACGTCCTCTTGGTCAAGCAGGAGCAGGAGAGATTCGCTCTGTACGCCGGGGAAAGTGAGACTCAGGATGCTAGAGAACTCATCACCGCCGTTAACAGTGAACTGTCCCGGCAAAAGCTCACTCAGACCTTCCAGCATAAGCTCACGGTATGTCTTCCACATATCACGATGGTCATCCAACGTCCGCATTGCATATTCAGCAGCGACACCCATTCCAACAATGCCTGCCACGTTTTCCGTTCCGGCTCTCAGTCCGCGTTCCTGTCCTCCACCCACAATCAGTGGCATATTTGTCCGGACTTTATCGCTGATATACAGTGCTCCAATACCAAGCGGCGATCCAAACTTGTGACCAGACATGGATAGCGCATCAATGTAATTCGCCTGCACATCAATCGGCACATGACCGGCTGCTTGCACGGCATCCGTATGGAACAGTACGCTAAGATCTTGGCACAGCTCACCAATCTCTCGAATCGGCTCTACGGTTCCAAGTTCGTTGTTGACCCACATGATAGAAACGCTTGTAGGCGTCCATTTGGGAAGTCTTAGCCACTCTTTCATGTAGTCGAGGTTGACAACCCCATTCTTGTCCACTTTGACCTTAGTCGGGATAACGAAATCGCTTTCAGCTAACGGCTCAAGAATGGATTTGTGCTCAATTCTTGAGGTATAGACCTGACACAGATCGTCACCACGCATTAGAAGTCGAAACCACGTGTTGTTTGATTCCGTGCCGCAAGATGTAAAATAAATCTCATCAGGATTTGCGTTAATGAGCGCAGCGACTTGTTCTCGTGCGTTTTCTATGGCCTTCCTTGCTCTCACACCGTTTGTGTGTAGACTCCCTGGGTTTCCTACATTCCGTTTTTGATACCATTCATCCATTGCTTCGTAAACGCCCGGAGCAAGTGGGGAAGTGGCAGCATTGTCAAGATAAATGATATTGCATCGCCCTTTCTTTTTTTGTTAATCTTTATGCACCGGCCTTGATTTTTTTATTAGTGACACTCAGCACCGTCCATCCTCGCGCCGCACCACGGGCATCGGGCGTCGCAGTCATACCACGCCAACCAGCGTGTGCGGGCGGTATCCGTACCGAGCAAAACACCCGGTCTATTCTCCCGCCTCTCCATGCTCACACCCAGTTGCTGAAGCAAAAGTGCCAACCGTCTTGCGCTGGCGCTCAAGCTCCATCCCGGCGTCCACCGTCGGCGCTTGTATCAGCACCCGCCGGACACTGTCCTTGTACGGCAGATCGTCCGACAGGCTACGCAGCACGGCATCCGCGTCAATCAAGCGCATCACTATCACCGTCCTTTAACCACGACTTCCAGCAGTTAATGCAATCTCCGTTGGCGCATTGCTCGCCTACCACATCGCCAAAAATCGGCGGACACCATTGTTCAATTATAGCCGCAAGTTTATCCGCAGGAATGCAGACATAAGAATTATTTTTCGGAATGCGCTTAGCCATCAGTACCACCGTCCATTCTCGCGCTGCATTTTTGGGCAGTATTTGTAGCAATCGCAGAGTCGTACACCAGCTCGCCGTCTGCGTATCCGTCTGCTGTGCCTTGCCACCGCCCATGCGCCACCGGCGCAACGTCGGTGGCGGGCGCTCGGAGCCTTGTGCGCCGAGCGAGTTTTTTGGCAGTTGCGATTGTAACAGCGGATTTTTCATCCTCTGGCGCGTCCGGTTTCACTAATGAAAGTTCCGCATCACGTTCGATACACTCAGGCATTTTATTGTCCTCCATACCTTCTAGCAAGAATTTTGCCGTACAATCCGCATTCTTCCAACGGGACTTCCCGAATCACTTTACATGACGGTGCACGAACTTTTCCAGAGCCATACTTCGGGACAACGACCGTGTTCATGTCCACTTCAACTTCAAGGATTGCGAGATCAGGCCAACAACTCCCGTATGCCAAGCACCAACTGAGATAGGCCATGTGGATGCCGTTCCCACAATCTTCGTTCGGGTCAGTGCAAAAGCCGTCTGCCACAACTGATTTTCCGATCGTATACATAAAATCTGAATCCCAGTCCGACCGGTATAGCCCGTCGCGTTTCCTAACCGCCTTAAACAGTTTCGCTTTGCCGTTGCTGTTCTCAATGCCGTAAAAATCGACATATTCGTCAATGGAACACGGATCTCGCACAATGCGTGCATTGCCGGATGTCTTAATTTTAGATGTATCGCTCTTTGGGCTGATTTGACTGTTCCCCCATGCCACGACGGAGCTGTTCACCCGCGCCTCGACGGAGCTGTTCCCCCACGCCTCGACGGAGCTGTTATCCCATGCCACGACGGAGCTGTTCCCCCGCGCCACGACGGAGCTGTTCCCCCATGCCACGACGGAGCTGTTATCCAATGCCACGACGGAGCTGTTCCCCCGCGCCACGACGGAGCTGTTATCCCATGCCACGACGGAACTGTTCCCCCATGCCACGACGAAGCTGTTCCCCCGCGCCACGACGGAGCTGTTCCCCCGCGCCACGACGGAGCTGTTCCCCCGCGCCTCGACGGAGCTGTTATCCCATGCCACGACGGAGCTGTTCCCCCGCGCCACGACGGAGCTGTTCCCCCATGCCACGACGGAGCTGTTATCCAATGCCACGACGGAGCTGTTATCCCATGCCACGACGGAGCTGTTCCCCCGCGCCATGACGGAGCTGTTCCCCCATGCCTCGACGGAAGCAAAATCATATTTCCGCCTTACGATAGCCTTATCATACGGCGTACCGAATTTGATGTAGATTCTTCCGTGGTAGTCACGTGGAAGATTGTCAAGTTGTTGTTGCGTCGTTACTGTGATTTCGCTCATGTTATTTCCTCCTCTATATCATGTTTCGGTTAAATTGGTATCGGCGACGGGACTTGAACCCGCATGGTTTCCCGATGGATTTTAAGTCCATTGTGTCTTCCATTCCACCACGCCGACAAGATTCGCTTGCCTGTGTTATGCATTTTGGATAACTTGTTCTTTTGAAAATGGGCTGTCCAATATTCTGGACAGCCCGCCCAAATGAGGAAATACCACTTAGCGAAAAGGCATTTCGGTTAACTGCATACTTATATTACACCATGTCTCGGCCTGTGTCAACAAAAAATATGCATTTCGGATAACTTGTGCGTTTTGTTATGGGGCTGGATGCTACCAGCCCCAATTTGATTATTTAGCCGTTGCCGCCAGCTCCTTAAATGCGCGGAATGATGCCTGCAACACGCATCGTGACTCAGCGCTTTCGTTAATATTGATACCCAAAATACAAATAAGTTTTTCAATTGGCATTTTTAAGAAGTTAATTGTGCCATGCTGTTGCTCATACTCATATGCTCTACGAAACGCGCCAGACATATATATCTTCTTGTAAGTCAATCCATACTTGCGTTGGTTCAAAGCATTGAAGCGCGTGAACATATTCTTGATATCAGATCTGTCAAGTTTCGCCTTTTGCCTAGTACGGAAAAGGTATTCGGACTTTTTGTATTGGGATACAGACGCATATATAGTGCCGTAGCCCACACTATCAATATATGCCTCAATCGCGCGCATTACAGATCTGTTAAGTTGGACTGCCTTGCCATCTATAATAACAGAAAGGAATGACACATCAGATTTCCTAATTTCGCACATCTGGTCAATTGTGACACCGCACCATGCAAGATAAATTGCTGCAACAGAAGGAAGATACACATTCCTATCAGCAGCATCAGACGAAAGAAACGTTTCTTCAACAGCCGCCCTTAGCGTATCGAAATCCGGAAAATAAGTTTCGTTATTACCATCGGGGACTGGAACATCCTTGTATTTTACATTATCCAGCAATTTTAGTTGCGCATTCGTCATTTCTCCACGACTGATCGCAAATTCGATGTATTTCAGAATCACATTCTTGTAACGGCAAAAAACTTTTATATTTCTTGAGTAGAATGACTGACATACTTTAATGCAGTCTTCTTCCGTATGCATATTCTCAAAATTTGCATCCAGTTTGCCCATCAAAATTTTGACGCGACTTGTTGGTAGCTCTATCTGAAATGCATTATTTTCTACACATTCAACGAACGCATCACGCAGCGCATTTTCACTCATGACGCCTGTCCTCCTATTGATATTGCTATATTTTGATTGTCTCAATTATAGCACTACCTAAAATTCCAGTCAAGAGGAAAAATCCAAAATGCACAATTTTGTTTGAGCTTATCCGAGCAACGAATGCGCAATTTCTTTATTCATTTCAAACGCCGCCTCATTCATTCCGGCCTGTTCATACGTCTGATTAAAAAACTCAGACACGAAATGCCTCAGTTCAGCCTCATCCAAAAGCAACACACATGAAAAGTTGTCGCTATATCCATACGAGGCCAGATCGTAAAGCACCATAAGACCGGCATGATACGTGGTGTACTTACCAGTCGTCTCATCAACATCAGAGAAAAGCCGCATATGTTTCATGTCCATAACGATAGAGATTTCTGCGCTATTACGTACACGACGCTTGATTTCCGTCAGCTCATCATCTGCGAGGTCGTTTCCAATATCTATCGCAATCTCTTCGCAAATATACGACAGAAGTTCATCCCATACTCCGCCGTTATATTTTACGATAGGGGAATTACTATTCGCTGATCGCAACTCGTAGTTTTCAAATGGCACATCCGCAACGCCGGTTTTGGTCATGTATTTCTTTCCTTCAGCAAACACTTTTCTAATTTTCATTGTCCGAATCCCCTCCATATTGAAATATGTATTGACAATCGCCATTCTTAGCGGTATATTTACCTAAGATATGAAAATATTCTATTGTGTTTGTGTGGACAATGGTATAGAAAATTTTCTAACATGGTCATAATATATCACGTCCACTATGTTATGTCAATATAAAATTAGAGAAATTTCTAAAACGGTGCGTTTTAATGAAGAAAAACATTTTTGATCGCGTGCAAGCGCTATGTCAAAACAATGGAATTGCTATCTCGGAATTAGAAAAGCGTCTAAATCTGAGCAATGGAGCAATCGGTAAATGGCGCAAGTCCTCGCCGACAGCAGAGAAGGTAGCGGCCGTTGCATCCTACTTTGATGTGTCTACGGACTACCTGCTCGGCCTTACGGACGTGGAGAAGAACGTTTTTAAGGACAATATGTTGCTGTCACTCGAAAAAGCCATGTCTCGCATGACTGACGAGGACAAAGACAGAATGATGCGCATCCTAAAGGCCGGATTCGACGAAGCGTTCCAAGATAAAGATGACGCATCTGAAGAATAATCCGCAATCGCTTTCTTCAATTTAATACTATCATTTTCAAAATAAAAAATCAAGCAGAAATTATGCACAAACATAATACGCTTAATTTGGCGACCATTTTTGCATAATCTCGAACTCAGTAATAATGCGTATATTTTTAGCTCTGTATCGGATTGCAAAATTGGTGGTATAAGTTGACCAGCGAGCACTCAAAAGCCGAAATTGACGCAAAATGCTCTATATAAATATAGGGTTTCTGACAAATAACGCTTGACCTTCTCGTTCGTGCGCCTCCGGAACAAGCATCCGTCGTTTTAGATAAGCAGGCATCATAGTCGCATTCATATTTTTAAATCCCTACACATTTCGTGTGGGGATTTTTTCTACGTATTTTTGCTTGCTTCACGGCAATCCTACAAATAAAATCCTTCCAAACAAAGAAAAATGTCATCATAGTGACATCCTATTTACTGGAACGTGAAAAGAGGGTATTATTTGTATAACAGAGTAAAAGAAGCCCGTGTAGATAAGCAAATAAAACAGGAGGTGCTTGCCTATGAGGCCGGTATAGCTCGCTCAACGCTCAGCATGATTGAGACTGGGGTGCACATCCCAAAAGTCGATACGGCAATTAGAATCGCAAGGGCGCTGAATACGATAGTGGAGGATTTGTGGATCATTTAGTAGGGGAGAAGCATGGGAAATTTGACATACGACCAAGTGACGCGGCTAGCGGAACTTGTAGAGGAAGAAAAGGGGATAGCAGACGTGATATATTCCCTAGATTTATCCGGCAAGAGCTGCGGAATTGAAATCCGCTGCTTATCACATATCGCAACATGGATTTATCGGCATCAAAAAGACCTTGCAGAAATATCGGATCAACTTGAATGAAGAAACGCCGTGGATCATTCCACGGCGTTTTTATTACGCATTTTATTTTATTGTGACATGATTTTTATCCTCTGAGCTTCCACCGTTTCGATGAAAACTTTACAAGGTCATTTGTTGAATAAACATGATTATTCATTGCAACAGCGGTGAAATACAGTCCTTTATCAAACGGTTTCTTCTTGATTTCCTGAACAACGTCATACAAATCACAAGAGAACTGATGCCCCAATCCGATTGTACGAATAGTTTTGATCGTGTTGGTCGCAGCATCCACCATCATCAGAGTCAGCGCGTACCCCTTTGTTTCATCCGTTGGACGCGACAGTTCGCCCGGAGACGGCAAGTGAGGGGAGTACGGTGCATCCGTCCAGTTGTTTGAACCACATTTCGTGAGGATATACAGTACGTCATTCAAAACAACGTATCGAATCTCAAACGGCTGGTTTGCCTGCATCCCAGCAATCTCTTTTTCGGTTGGACGATTGAAATTATAGACAATCGTGATTCCGTTTTCGCCCATAGTAATAGCGACGCATTCCTTAGCGCCAGCAAGGGGAGGGTATTTTCCACCCACCTGCAAAACTTCAAAATCATTCATTTGTTATACCTCGTTTACATTTTACACGAGAATCACATATATCAATCGCATTTTATCACAAGAAAATATGCTCTGTAACCAATTCTTCCATTTCAGCGATCACGGCCTGATAGTCCTCGCCATTCACGATTTTTACAACAGCGTCGCGTCCGGCTTGCGCTTTCATCCGATTCGCCGAACGTTCATATTCTCTCGATTTCAGATAGGCAAATGCTCTCGGATATTTCATCTGCATTGATTGAAAATCGTACTCAGGAGGTGTTTCGTCCCTCCTTATATACGACCATGTAGCCACATCTTCTAGCGCTGATTCGACCTCTTTCAAGCCTGGAATAGCATCAATTTTGTCCTGAAATTCCGAAGCAGATGCCTGTTCAGTTTTTTGACGTGCTTTGAGTGCATCCATGATTTCCTTTTTGTATTCTTCAATCAAGAGTATATCTTTTGCGGAGACGCCTGTCTCTATGGCAAGCGTATTTTCGTCCCAAAGCTGAATTCTGTATTTTTTAATCAGTCTTACTGGAATTTTTCCATTGCAATTATTCATTTTTGGCATTTACTTGCATCTGAATGCCAATCCACTTTAAGCTCATTCTCCTTACTCCTCCACTTGTTCTATAATATTGATTTGGTTGAAGATACTATCCAAATCTGCCTTTGGATATATATTTTTATACCAACTTATAGCACCTCGCTGCAAGTAGTAAGTTAAGGCACAGTTGATTAGCTGCGCCTCGTCTTTGTTAAGGTTGAGTTCCATTGCCTTACCTCACTCTCACACAAAGTTCGTTGTCATAGAAGCCAAAGGCAACAACCTCCTTTTCATAGACATTCCCATGAGACAAAGCAACTTCAACTTTGTCTTTAACAATCGGTTTAAGATTGTCGTCATTGACAACCAGAATTCCATTCCAATTGTCATAGAGATCCACAAAATCGCGCAATTTCATTTATCTTCCTCCTTGTTCTGTTCTGCATTGTTCATTCTTGCAAAAGATGAACAATGCATGATCGGGGATGGCGTGCACAGCCTATACTGGCTCCTTTTACATCCGAATCTGATTTCCATCAAATTTCCCATACTTCAGTACCACCGTCCATCCTTGTGCCGCAATCCTCGCAGTATTTTTTAGTAGGCTTATCCCAACTACCTTCAGTGGTGATGACAAAGCCACACGCAGAGCAGCACCACTCGTCTCCGCCAAGATGTATCCACTTCCCATGCACCACCGGCGCAACGTCGGCGGCAGGTGCTTTCCAGATTGGGCAACTTTCTTTGTCGCAATACTCGTTACTGCACCGGCAGTGCTTTTCGCAGTATTCTTCGCGGTCAATGTATTCAGCCATCACTTTTCTCACCATCCTTAATCGTCACTCTCAGTTCTCTGAATGTCCAAATCGTTGGCCGTCCAAATTCGCAGGTTTTTGGCATTTACTCCGCCTCTTTGTAGACCGCGCGCTCATCCAAATAGCAAATTCGCCCATCTTCGCTACGCAGGCACACACATTCTGCGCTCTTCACGTGCAGGCTTCCGAGCCGATCAAGCGTGTCGTTGATACGGTTAGCGCGACCCAACTGCGGACAACGCATCCAAGCAACCGCATGAAAAAGGCTATCACCGTAGCACCGTCTGGTGATATAATGGCTATCATCTTCAGCTTCCACATCAAATCCGAATGTCACACGCAGCGGCTGTCCATCATCGCCCTTAACAAAAAGCCCAAAGAAGTTCCCATTGGAATTGTTCTGCCGAGCGTACACGGATCGTCCGAAAAATTCAATGTTCTCATACAGACAAGTCCATGTTCCCTTTGGAGAAACAACAGGGAAGTCAGGCATATCGTCCTCGCTGGATTCATCCGCCCAGCCCCATCCATCTTCCGCATACCATTCATCCGGACAGTACAGCGCATATTCAGAAATACGATTATAGTCCTCGTCGGTATAGTGTTTCGCATATACAAAGCACGGCGCGATAGCATCCTTGTCCGTGTTTGCGATATCGTCCAGTTCTTCGATCGGAGTATTCGATTTGATATCAAGATGAAGGATTTTATTTGTATCTGCAATGTGTGAAAAAATCATCCCATATTTTTTCTGCAAGGCTTTTGCTTCTTCGAGAGTCATAATATGTTCTCCTTCTATTTAAACATCTGTATAGTATAATAATGTATATCCTTGATTTTTACAAGTCCGAATTTATCGCGTGATCGGCAGCACGACTGCGCGAATTCCGCTGTTCGTCCACATGGTTTTCTCCGGTGCGACAAACAGGAAGGGGAATTTGCACGGGTGCTCATCCGATTTCACAAGCCAACAACGCGCATTCTTTCCGACTGCCTCAATGGCATCTTTTACAAACTTTACGTTAAATAGTCCGCTGACGCTTCCAAATTCACCGTTATATGCTTTCAAATCAATAACCGGGGCAACATCCGACGGGCGTCTGTAATAGCAATGCTCCCGCAACCATTCTGGAATAGCCGTCATTAGCTCCGGCATATCGGAGACAAGGTATCCGCTAACCGAATCCGAAACGATACTCATTTCCTGAATGATATCGAATCCGGTATCAAATGGGACATCGCTGTTCTGGATTTCTTCTCCATCCACAATGGATGTGTCGTACTGGACAACAACGTAACCATCCGTAACAAGAAACGATGTGCGTCCCTCTATATCTGTTCTGGCATATTCGACCGAACCTTTTCTGTTTCGTTTTGCAATCCGCTTGAGCGCGGCGATCTGTTTTTTGGTCATTTTCTGTTCATCCTTCCTGCTAATTAACACACGCTGTTCAGCTTCTCCGTCTGTCTACGCAGAGACTCAAAAAATCCAACATCCAAAAACATCGCCGCTCCTGTTGCAATCATGTTTCCGGCCGTGATCCGCGCCATGTCATCCGCAGACAGAGTAGAGATATACGAACCGATATTATCCTTTGGTACTGTTTCCGGGCTGTTGCAAATCACAACGCTATCCTGACGCAGGCCGGAGGCCGTCGCTTTAATCGGCACATTTGTCGGCAGGTATCTGTTCTTGACTTTCGACGTGACCGGCAAGGCAATAATCGTTGACCCATAGTTGTTGCCCTTGTTGTTTGAAAAAATCACTCCAGGGCGAAGGCCGCGCTGTGCGCTGCCCTCGCCGTCAAATCTAATCCAATAAATCTCTCCGATTTTCGGATTCATGTTCATTCCTATGTATCCTCCAATTCCGTTCAGTGTTCTGTTCTGTTTTACTTACCAAAGCCCATCCGGCTTGTACGTTCCGTTTCGCTTACTTTCCGCTACCCATCTGCATTTGTCACAGTAGTATTCCGCAGCAACAAATTCCAAATAGCTTTCACGCAGAAGGGAAACGACCACATAAATGATGTAGAGAAAAATTGCCATCCAATAAATCACCCCTTTATGTATTTACTTTTCGTTCTGCCAAACAAATTTCCTCTGGATAAGCAGCAATTGTATCTCCGTTTTCAAACTGAATATTCCACATAGGCAAACATTCAAGGTCTGCTCCATCTTTATCTTCTGTAATTTCTTTTACTCTATCAAGTACAGTAAACTTCATTCCAACATACTTTCTTTCTCCATCATATGGAGTCCCAAAAGTATCAGCGAAACCAATGTGTTCGTATGTGTCAAAGCAATCTTTCACAAAAGACTTTTCTTCTTCATAGCTAAGATTGTCTCTTGTTTTATTGCAATTTTCAAATCCGTATGCCTTGTGCAAATCTTTAAAATTTGTATACACAATCAAGTCCTCCTATATTTTTGTGTTATTTGTCGATTACTTTCTCGTTCCATGCGCTGTTCATCCTCTAGGCGCTCAATGCTTTGATTGAGCGCCACAACTTCGTTCTTTCATCCGCACATGAGCAGACGGTCATGAATCCGATATAACAACGTGAGATCATCCGCTTTAATTCTCATGGTTTGTGTCATCCGCTTCATTGACGCGTCGAACAAGATCGTTCATGCAATCGAAAAATTTCTGCGATACAGCAGCGTTCTTGTATCTTCTATATGACAGACTGTCGCAGCGCTCGTTCACAATGGTAACAGACACAAGTTTTTCATTGATCCATCCTTGCGTCCGAATCGGAACGCTGACACCATAACGACGCATGAGCATGAGTACAATGGACGTTTCCACGCAGTCTCCGTTCGGCTTATAGGACGTTACTGCATCGTTTGACAGCTTTCCTCCGTTTTTGATAATCTGGATTGCCTGACACACGGCCTGTTCTGCTTTCTGGTTTGTCTCTTCGCGCATCCGGCGCTCTTCTGCTTCCTGTTCTGCTCTCATCGCAGCGCGCTTTTCTTCCTGCGTCCGCTTATAGATTTCTGACAGACGAACACATTCATCCAATTCATCCATGACACAAGCGCCGCGAAAATCCGGGAAACACTGTCCGTTCGTGTTCTTGCTTTTCAGATAACGATCAGTGTGCACATCCAAAATCTTCTGAATGCGATCAGCCCATCGCGCCGGTTCGTGACCAATACGCTCCACCATTTCGTCCTCGCGCGCGATTGCATGATCGACAGCGCTGTTCGCAGCTTCTCCATAAATGCCTCCGTTCTCGCTATTGTCTGCTCGCAGGCCGTCGAGATACTTGCTACGGGCTACCATTCCGCCGTATAGTTTATCCATCGCCGCATTGAATCCGCAATCACTTACCATTTGATACTCCGTGCATTGCAGCGAAACCAGATAACCGTTCTGTTCCACATACAGCAGGTATTTATCCGTTTCCGTTCGCGGATATTCAATGTCTGGTTTTCCGTCTTTCCGATAGAGGCGGAAAGTTTTTTCGCCGTTCGATACTTCACAGTCAAAGACAGCGCGCATCCTGCGTCCGTCACGGTTAAACATTCCATCACAGAAAAGAGGCTTCATCAGCGTACAGCAGGTATTATTCATTTCAGTCATTATGTATATCCTCCTTAAATTTTATCGAAAGTATTTTCACGCCAATCCAAATATTTAATAATATTTTTGGCCTTTTTCAAATCTCTTGATAGCAATAATAATATCGTCCATATTACTGAATACTGTTTCGACATGGATATTTTTATGTTCATCGTTCCAAATAACGATTTTCCTATTCGGATTTGTTTTCTGAACCTGATATAAAGTAGGCAGACCGTTTTCAAACGACACAGACTTTCCGTCTCTTGACATTGCCATAGCCTTTTCATTGATAAAATACATATGTATATCCTCCTTCTGTTTTATATGATTTCAACGATCAACAACGTGTCTTTTGTAGCAGCTTCAAAACAGTGAAGCGTGTCCAGAATCAAATTCAGAATGGAATCCGAAATGCTATAACACCGATTACAATCATCGAAAAACGTCGCCATATTGGCACATCCACAGCGATCACCATAATAGTCAGAAATAAGCATAAGACAATCGCTATCGAATCCGGCATCAATAGCCTTCACGCCACACCGCAATGCATTCGCTCTGGAAGCAATGTATTCAAGATTTTCGTTCTCCATATCGCAATCAGAATCGAGAATGCTAAAATCGCAATCCGGGAAAACGTTCCCAAGTACATTGTGGCCGTCGATCTTGCTTGCCAAAAATTCCGACAATTCAGAAATGGTACAAAGCATCAATTTTCCTTCTGTTCTCATCTATGTATGTCCTCCTTAATCTCTTGCGGCGCGCAGCATGAAGCGCTTAATAGTGGAAACAATTTCATCATCCGACGCAGGTGTTTCCCATTCAATATTCTGGTCAAAAAATCCTCTATCGCTGATCGTGTCCATCGTAACTTCAAGTTCATCCGTATCGCTGTTCAGGAATACGGAAATATAATATTTGTAAATTACGATGCTGTAACAACCGGTTACATCAATATAAAATCCAGGAAGCATATGTTTATCAATAAACGCTTGCAGTTTCGGATTGGTCATTTTTGTTTGTCCTCCTTAAATTTCATCGAATGCGGAATCATTCACTTCATCCTTGCCAATTCTATAAAGCGTCCTGCAATTATCTGCTACGTTTCCATATAGACAGCCTTTGCAGGTATTATTCGGCGCGCCGCCGATTTTGCATCTTTGCAAAACGATAACACGCAAGTACAAATTCAGAATCAAAGGATCATCAATATTTTTAATTTCATTTGCAATTTGTTCGGCCATATATGAGTAATATGTATTCACTCTGTTCCTCCTGTTCATTATTTCTGTTTGGGAGTGGAAGCCTCCGAAACACTCCGCAAGGCTTCCACTCCATTTTCGTTTCTCACAACACAAGCTATTCCGCGCAGTTCCAGCAGCACGGCGATTTCATCCAAATTCAGGCCGTTCATGTTTCGCCCTTTCTTCCAAATACGGAATATACTGAAATGCAATGCTGTACATTGGCCTTCCTGTGATATTGTCTTTGAATGTCTCAAGAAACACTTCTTTGCTAATGCCTTCAGCAACACACCAATCATTGATAACGCGCGTCGTAACTGGCGTAACGAATACATACAGATCAGAATTATGGTTAAACATCTGTTCGCGCGGATAACCTGCCTTTTCAAGCGCTTCCATCAGCGTAATACCCATCGTTTATTCCTCCGTCTTTGTCTCCTTATCCATTTTAAATCCATCAAAATTGTCAATTTTATCATAAATATATGACCATCCTGCGTCAATCATATAATCTGTAAACCAATGAGTGTCACACATCTCTCGCAATTTTGCAATATTCTCTTCCGTTGCTGGATAGTCATGAAGTTGAAGTGCATTTGCAAGGTCATCTTCGTTCCAACGAACTGTACCAAACCATTCATCTTTCATTTATTTATCATCCTCTTAAAATTACATTTTTAATTTACTGCCGCACTATCATCCGTTTGATTTCTGTTATACCATTTTCTCAAATAGTCAATATCGGTACAATCAACTTCCCAAGTGCCGTCCATAAATGTTCCTCCGTCATCAGGAATTGGGATAATACCTGCATCATCTTTTGCAATTTCAATTGCCTCAGCAAGCGTGTTCGCGTCTACATTTACCGTTCCCATCATTGTCCAGCACACAGGGATCTCCCAAGTTTTCATTTTATATGTACCTCCTTATTTAATCCTCTACGTCGTGCCACTTCAGGCCGCGCGCCCTATACAGCGGAATGAAGTGAGCAAGATAAAAATCGTAACCGCATCCGTCAATACCAAAGAAATAACCAAACTGTTCCGAATAGTAAACGCGGAATCCACACTGCGAAAGGGCTTCAATACCGTTCTGTTCTTCAATCCAATATGTGTCGCATGGATCGTGAAACTGCCACATTGTTGACCACATCGGCAAAAGGCTATCGCGGTCAACTTCAAAGCAATCATCGCTAACAGTCACGCGCGTTCCGTCGTCTAATTCAATATCATATGTAACATTATCCTGTTCGTCTTCATCCGTTTCAATGCCGACAATCTCACCATATCTTTCATCCGTTTCAATGCCAACAGGCATATCATACACATAGACGCGATCCGACAGGGAAGGAAGCGTAACTTCTTCCCAATCATCCATTTCAAATTCCATCAATTTTTCAATCATTCCGCTGTCGATTGCATCAAATCCATCCACCCAAAGACGCGTACATTCACCGACCGTTTTGTATTCTCTAGTCATTTTTTAATCCTCCATTACAATTCTCAATTCGTGGATCAAGTTTCTCAGATCGTCCAGTTTGTATTCCTGCGTTTTTGTCAGGTTCTTACTATGAAACTTGAAATAATCGAAAATATCATCAATGTTTCTGATAATGTCACTGTATTTCATGTTCGCCCTCATCCGTTTCAATTTTGTGTTCTGTTCAATATTCCTGCCCGGACGTGCAACAAAAATCATCCGGCTCAAAACAAACACCATCATAGTGTTCAAAAATGATATCATCCGGAATTTGTTCCGGGAATGTGATATCATCCGGAAGGATATCCTGCGTTTCATCCTGCCAAAAATAAGCCGTTTTCAGTTCGTCAAGTTGTTCACGGTTTAAATCCTGTACCATAAGCAGCATATTTTAATCCTCCATTTTGTTCAGTTCTTCGGCTATGTTCTTGTCCATTTGCTTTACTCCTTGTTTTCCAAAATCACATACAGAGCATGGGTTCTTTTTGGGAAAGAGAAATTTTTAACTTTCGCTTCCCTATGCTCTAGGCGGATATATCTTGTGTCGCCAACGGCTTGGTCGCCAAGACATTTTCCGTTTTGCCAAAGCACGATCCTGTCGATATCGGTTCCAAGCGAATAGAACATGTTGAGAAATTCGATTAGGCTCATTTACCTTACCTCCTTAATAAATCTTCCTCATCTTTTCCATTTATCAATTACAGTTCCAATTTTGTTATAGTAAATAAGCATCATTTCCTGTTCGCTGTTCAGGAATTTTCATAATCTCCGCGCCCTTTTTTAGCTTCCGCCATGATAATGTCAATGTTACGCATCAGCAATTCGCGCATATCGTCCAAGCGCATACTGACAAGATCATTGATTTCACGGATCACTGTTTCCTGTGTGATATTTCTGCAATTACAATGTACTGTCAGAATGATTTCGTCAAAAGTGATACCATCCAGCAGATTATCTTCTGGACGCAGATCGTCACCGAGAGTCCAACTTCTTACATCCATTTTCTTTCCCTCCTTATTTAGGTGAGCCGTTCCGCCTGTTCGGCAGCAAATGCAGCCACTTTTCGCAGTGTGTCCGCCGTCATGCTTTCCGGCACAGTCTCGCGGCCTGCAAGCATATGCGCCACAAAATCAAGCGCGCAATTGTCCTGTTCGTCGATCTCGCCCAAAAGCGCAGCCCAATCATGCCCCAAATGTGCCTCGCACCATGCACGGAATGCTTCAGGGCTTTCAAACCAGCGATCCGAATAATCCCCGAAGCACGATCCGCTGTTGCTTGCCTCCAGAACCACAAGCCCACAGGCAGGATTATAAAACAAGCTATACCATTGCCAATTTTCCCCGTCGTATCTGTCCCAACCGTTACTGTCAATCCGTTTCGCCGCTCCATAATCCGCAGCATAAAATTTCTTTCCGTTCACGATTTTCATTTATATGTACCTCCGTTTTCTGTTCGTTGTTAAATTACTTTTTTCTTCCGTGATTTAGTGCCGGTTATAATTGCATTTACAAGCTAATCTGTTTACGCGTAAACAGCAAATACAGGCCAATTCCAAAAAGGATAAGCGCGCCGCCTCCGTCACGTTCTTGCAATGTTTCGCCGTCTGCTACCAACACGAAACAGGCAACAGCGGCCGCAATCAAAAGCAGGCCGAAAACCTTTTGCGCGATCCATGCAAGCGCGTTTTTTCTTTCAGTGTTCATCTATTTGTCCCTCCGTTCGTGTTTTTCGTACTTCATCAGGCCGAAATTAAAATACCTTGTTTCGTTTTCCGTATAAACGCACGACCGGCGCGTCCCATTTCGGCAATCATCAATATGTTCGCAGTTTTTGCAATCGTCCATTTTTCCACCTTTTCCGTGTCCGGCAGGCGCGCAGCGCCTGCCGGTTATATCCGTCATGTTATACTTTCGCAACCGTAACGACAGCGCCGTCTAGCATGGACACATACCAGATAGCGCCGTTACAATCAATCAGACGGACGCGGACGGAATGCCCATCCGCGTCGAAGGTTTCATCTGTGATATAGTGACCGTAGCGCAGCAGGCCGCGAACGACTTCATTTATTTTCGCCATTTTGCCTCAGTGCGCCGCGTCGAATTCATCCTCCATATTTTCAAGCGCTTCAGAAATGCAGCTTGAAAGAAGATAGCAGCGGATCGTCACATCGCACGCCTCCGCGCCGTTTTCGGCGAGATAAGACGGTTCACACCCGAATTCTGTAAGCGCTTCGCCCAACAAATCGAGATTATGACAAACGTTTTCCTCCGCCTGCCATGCGTTGCAAGTGTAACTGCCGGAAGCATTCCCGGTCACACTATCGTGTGCCCATAACTCATCGTTAAGATGATCGGCAAGATCTTCGATCGTGTCATAATCCGAAAAATCGATATTTTCGCGGATATAATCGCAAACATCATCGTAAACAGCTTCGTGATAATCGTATCTTTCCATTATGTAATATCCCTTCCGGCCGTAGCCTATGTATTTGTGTGTGTCCGGCAGGCGATCCGCGCCTGCCGGTTATCGTTATTCGTTCAGACAATCGCGCCGCACGCCATCAAACGACGCGTTTCCGCGTCTGCTTCGTGATAACGCATCCACCAATTTTCCAGCCGTGCCTTCTCAGCAGCTTGTTTTTCTGTCAATGATTTATAATCATCTTTGCCGATGATATAAACACGGCCTTCATTTGTTTGTGTCCTGTGGTACTCTCTTCACCTTGACGCGCTCGCTTTGCTTCGTCGCGCGTTTCCCCGGTTAGGATTTCCCGCAGGCACAACATTCACTTGACAAAGTACAGAGCGGGCGCTATACTGATAGCGCTATGTATTATGCCTACATTTCTGCAAGCGCTTCACGCGCTTCTGATTCTGTCGCGTATTCGATCCCCTCTAGGATGAATCCATAATCGGAATACATAAGCGCACCTCCCTTCTTTTCGTCGCGCGTCGCGTGCGCGTCGAATTGATTGGAGACTGCAAACTTGAGATACAAGGTTTTTGAATTGGGCTTGTCATCTCTTGTTTACAATATGCATTATAGACTAAAACAAGACTATATGCAATTCGCAATATGAACAAAACCTAGACTATATTATTGTGTAATTTGTAGACTTGAATTAGTCTACATTTTATAGTATAATATTAGACTACTCTATAAAGGTTGATATAATGCTTGTCTATAAGATCGATATTTTGCAAGCCCTGAAAAATGCAGGCTATACCACCTACAAGATCAAAACGGAAGGCTTGCTTGCACAAGGCACATTACAAAAATTTAGACGCGGCGAAGGTATATCATGGTCAAATCTTGATACACTTTGCAGCTTGTTAAACTGTCAGCCCGGCGATATCATCGCCTATATACCAGACGATCAGCAGCAGAACGCAAAGCAATAACGACAGCTTCACCAACCAGGCACGGCAGAAGGCCGTGCTTTTTTTGTGCCTGAAGCCGTACAGGCCGCAAGGCCGGACACGGACAGACACGCCAAACCAGAAAGTTACATTATGCATTTCGGATAACTGCGATCAGCATAGCACAGCACCGGAAGCACGTCAAGCCCACGGAAGCATTATCAGCACCTTGCACAAGCAGTTAATCAAAATGCATACTAGCGCGATCAGCACAAGCACAAGCTGAAGCAACTACAACGGATAGCACGATCAAATACAAGCATTATTTAACGCTCAAATCGTTTTTGCACGCTGACCATCAAACTATACCGGCCAAACAACAAAACCGATTACAGGCCAAAAAATATAGTCTCTACGTATATAAGCCGAATGTACAAACCGTACAAACACAAGCATAACGACAGCTTGCGCACCGTCACGGCCCGATCACCTGCACACGATATAGGCAGGGCAGACGCATATATTATATAGCCACACATATACAAGCAAAGAACAAGCATATAAGCGTTTATAATGCCTATAGCTATACTTACACTACTACAAGCGCAAAACAGCATAGAGGACAAATAAACACGGTTAAACAGTTAAACAGCGAATAACAGAATAAATAAAAGGGCAAGAACACTAACGAAAATGCAGATACCAATGAAGCACACGAAACCGCCTGAAGCCGTACATACTGCAAAGCCTTCCGGCGCTTCCTGCATCCGTAGTTTATCCGGCCGCCGTGATCCGTCTGGTTGCCTAGCTTCCTATGCAAAGTGAAAAACGGAAAAACGAAAAAGGAATGGAAAAAAGGTTATGCTGCTGCTGCTGCTACTGAAAATTCTTTTTAGACTAAAAGAAAAAAAATCAGCTCTAAATGTCATAAAATCGTGAACGTAAAATTATTTGATTTTTCAATGTCCCAGGAAGCCTAAAAAGATCGTTTTTTATAGCAAAATATACCCATGTTTCAATTCTGTTTTTTCATGGATTGCAGTATTAACGCCTGATTTTTATGCGCTATCCGGCTAATGGGGGGATATCTGACATTTTTAGCTTCATAGCGATTTTGTGACAAATGTCTAGTACATTCATCTACACCTCTTGCTTTCCCATTTTCACCTCATCAAACCGCTCATTCTTTTGGCCTTATAGTCTCAATCTAGCTAACCGAATATGGGACTCAATCTCAATTTCGTTCCAACACATGAATAATTTGAGAATTTTGAAGAACCTGAAAAATGAGAAGATGTAAAAATGACCGTAAAACCAATTTGTTGTAGCATGGCGACTACCACCACCGCAGCTAACATCACGGAACTAGGTACGATATGGGAAACAGAAGAAAAAATAAAAACCTTAACAGGGATGGGAAGTCTGTAGCTGGATGGTTACTGCTGACTTCGGATTATTGTGTACGGTTACAAAAGAAGTTATCCGAAATGCATAAAATCAGTTTGACTTTTTGACCAATTTCTGATACAATAAGAGCATGAAATCAAAGACTTTTGTTGTACGGCATAAGGGGAGGTTACGACATTTTGGATAATACTAGATACCAGTATTCCATCTTCGATACGGACTTTGAAGTGATTTCTACGGGTACGATTGGTTCCTCAAGATCAGTTGCTCAGAAGCATGAATGTAAGATTATAGACCTTACACAAATGTTTCCGAATCCGACATCGAAACCAAGGAACAACAACGTAGGAAGGGAGCAAACCGTATACCCTGTAAAGGACAAAGACCAACTTCAAGCGATAGCTTTATGGTTAAAGGCGAACAAAGATCCTAAATATTACTTAGCATTTGCGATTGGAGTAAATACTGGCCTTAGAGCGAATGAATTGCTGAAACTAAGATGGTCTGATGTTTTATGGTCAGACAAAACCGTAAGATACATTGATGATATTGAAGACACAACAGACAGCATCACCGTATATCAAAGCAAGACGAAAAAGAAAAGAAAAATATTTTTAAATTCAGGATGCCTGTCTGCACTCAGGTGGTATGTACGGAAGGCTGGCAAGCAACCCAGCATGGAATGTTTTTTATTTCCTTCGAGAGAGGGAGGAGCTATTAAGGTAGACACGCTTCGTAAGGTTTTGAAAGAAGCTGCACTAGCTTGTGGTGTACGGCAAAACATCGGTACGCATTCATTGAGAAAGACATGGGGATGGAGTGAGTACACATCCAACCCGACACTTCAGACAAACCGAGACATTGGACAACTCCAAATGCTATTTGGACATTCCAGTCCTCAGACCACATTACGGTATCTTGGTATTATGGATGAAGAGAAGAAAGCTCTGTATCACGATATGTCTCTCTGTTTCGAATAACTAACTTGCTGATCCAGATACCTTACTGGTAAGGAACTAACTTATGGTTTCATTACAGGCGTCCACGCCTGATTCAATAGCGTTAAATCAAACTTATGGTTTCATTTATCTTAAATTTCGCCTAATTCAAACTAAAGCGCCTGCGGCGGAAAGGGCAGAACGAGCGTAGCGAGGGCACTTTCGTCATATAGTTCCCTCCCTTATAAACAAAAGTAATTTTTGCTTTTTTCAAAAACCTAGGATTATCAATGCTTTGCGGGTGCTTTTGGAGATATTTATGCAGAAAAGTATGTAGTCCGATTGCATATTTTGCGTTTTTTTCGGAAAAATGGCCACTCACTCTGCGACTTCTTTACTCTCTCATTTGTTTTCACCTTCTTTCAGATTTTGCACGTTTTTCTTCTTGTACGGTTCATTTTTTTTACGTTTTTCTAGTTCTCGTTGCATTTTCGTTGAGATTTCCCTGACTCTTCTGTGGACTTCACAGTTTGTTCACAGAATTTCATGATTTTCGTGTGATTTTATGGTGCTCTTGTGTTGGTGCGCAGCGGGGCAGTGGTCACATCTTCCGGCAGGTCGATTGAATATCGCCTGCCGGTTGCTTTCGTGTAAGTTATCCGAAATGCCTAAAATAACGCTTGACAAATCCTGAATCATGGTGTACTATAATAATGCAGTTATCCGAAATGCCTAAAACATAATCGGCCAACCGCAAAGCCGGACACCTCAGACGAGATGTCCCTATTTAAAAAATATGAGTTATCCAAAATGCATAATACCAAAATTTGAATTGAGGGGAGAAAGGAATTGACTTTTAGAGAGTTGTTGCAAGCCGAGCACCCGGACAAGGTTGACGATAAGTGGGCTGGCGGGTGCTGTGGATGCCCATGGGATTATGGGTATGAGCCAAATGGAGCGGAAGAGAGTCTTTGTACGGTGGGGCATGACTGGCGAGATTATTGCAGACGTTGTTGGGACAGAGAGTCCGGCCTTGAGATTTCTGCTTCGTATGATGAAGATGACATAGAGCCGGTGGCGGAGTCAGATGATCTGGATGAGATGGACGAGCCGACGTGCAATTTCTGTAGTCATTATAAGGACACGCCGTGGTGTGTGGACTGCGAAGACAAGTGCCATATGTGTGTGCATAAGGCTGTGTGCCGGTTTACGAATGAATTTTTCGGTGAGCGTAAAATCTGCCGAAATTTTTTAAAGGCATGAGTTAACCAAAATGCATAATTTGAAAGGATGAAGAAATGAAGTACAAGCTGAAGGACGGAGAAAGATATGGTCTGCCGAAGCAGGTTGAGGCGTTTCAGTACAACGGAGTGCTTTACGGTGAGCCGTGGGTGACGAAAGCGTTCAATGATGGGGTGCTGTTTTGGGACTCAGACGAGTTGGGCGGGTATCCGCGCAATCCGTTCCTAAGAGTTGAGGATGATGATTATAGCGTGGATTGCGGGGATTATCTAATTCTCTGTGGCAACGGTGAGATCGAGATGTGCTCTAAGGATGTTTTTGAGTCCGTGTATACGAAAGGGGTCTGATGGATGGAGAGCCTTGAAGAATACATGAAAGCCAATGGCTACACATTGGGCGATGATGCAAGGCTATGGAGCGCGATTGGGTATGCAATGATTGCGTTACATGACCTGAGTGTCATTACGGATGAGGAATGGCCGGTTCTTGTAAAGCGGTTTGCTGAGAAAGCTTCGGAGTCTATGACCGAGGTAGGCGATGAGTAAGAAACTGCTTGTGGCCTGTGAAGAGAGCCAGAGAGTGTGTGTAGCGTTCCGCGCGGTCGGTTGGGAGGCGTACTCGTGCGACCTTCAGCGGTGCTCCGGCGCACATCCTGAATGGCATATTATTCAGGATGTGCGCCGGGTGATGAATGGTAATTGTAAATTCGTAACGTGTGATGGCGTTGAGCACGAAATAGTTGGACGATGGGATATGATAATTGCTCATCCGCCTTGCACGTACATGAGTGTAGCTGGTGCTTGCCGGATGTATCCGCACAAAGGTCAGATTGACCCTGCGCGGCTCGAAAAGGCGATGGCTGCGAAAGAGTTCTTCATGGAGTTGTATAACGCTGACTGCGATCGAGTGTGCATCGAGAACCCGACGCCGTTAAAGGTCGTTGGTCTGCCACAAGCGACGCAGGTCATTCAGCCGTACCAGTTTGGGGAACAATGGAGCAAGCGCACGTTGCTGTGGTTGCGCGGTTTGGATCCGCTTGAGCCGACAGGAATAGTAACTGACTACAAGCCGTTTGTTCCGAGCGGGACAGGGCGTAAACTTGGCGGCGAAACATACGGCGCAGCAATACCGCACGAAGGAAAGGCAAGAAGTGTAACGTTTAAAGGCATCGCAAAAGCGATGGCAGAACAATGGGGTGATTTAGATAAACAAATGTGCAAGTTGGCATGAGGCCAGCAAGGATGGGAGCGTGTATCCAGCGGATAGGTGCTGGGGAACAAGAGAATGTGATCCGTGCAGTTGCGGAGGCGATGAGACGAAGTGTGATTTCTATCCTGAAAAACGTAAGGCGGCTTCGAAGAAAGAGAAAAAACATACTCAGCAAACCAATATCGTTTGGCATAAGGGAAATAAGTTGCCGAAAAAGGATGGCGAGTATCTGTGTTGCGAAGTCCCGTACTATCTGTATCGAGTGCTCGATTTTGCAACTGATTTGTCTAAAGTGGACGATGAATTCGCTGGTATTCGCCGTCCTGGGTTTTACGATGTCGATAGTGAATGGGGCTATGTCGCGGTAGACGATGTTGCATGGTGGGCGGAAATCACGCCGGATTGTCCGGGAAAGAGGAATTAACATGATTGATATTGGATTTGAGCCGCCGCTTGAGCCGCGTGCATATCGTGTGCCGGTTTGTCCCGTGTGCGGATCTGAGACGGACACGATTTTGCGAGATATGGATAGCGTTATCGTTGGGTGTCCAGAGTGTGTGGAAGCGGTTGATGCATGGGCATTAGAAAGAGAGGTTGTTGATGAAATTTAAGGTAGGCGACAAGGTGCGCGTGAAAGATAGTTCGAAAGTATTACATTCTCAGTACAGAGGAAGAGTTGGCAAAATTACTGCTGTTGCTCTTTTTGATGTTGATGAGCACGGATATGAGGTCGATTTTGCTCCGGGATATTATTTCTTTGCAGATAGTCTTGAGCATTATGACGCAGAGCGAGATGCCGATATGGAATATAAAGTCGGCGATCGTGTTATTGCGGTTGATAATATCGGTAAGCATCCGAATGGTTCACGTGGAATTATTACTGCTATTTATAAGACCCCGCCACAAAACGATGAATTTGATTATCGTGTCAAATATGACGATGATGATGCCTACAACCTATGGAGCAAAATCGTATCTCTTGAATCGGGCAGTATTTCTGCGGCCACATCTGAAACGCCTGTCGTTGCACCGCTCGTGCATGGCAAGGAGTCGGTACTGGAAAGCAAAATGGAATATCCGTCGATCGTAATTACTTGCAAAGGCCAAAAAACAAAAGCGGTTCTCAAACGTGGCGATGAAGTTTTGAGACGCGCGACGGCAAGTTGCCATCTGGAAGATGATTTTGACCAGTACGTTGGTGCGAGTATTGCGCTTGGTAGACTGTTTGGCCGACCGGTTGATATGGATGCTTATGAGCGTACTGAGCACTCCGATATGTCTAAGCCGTTCGAAGGCAAGGCTGTGTGCGTGGAGAAAAATGAGTCATGCCCCATTTCTAAGCGTTTTACCATTGGCAAGGTATATGAGTTTAGCAACGAGTACGTTGTTGGCGACAACGGGGTTTGTTATGCTGCGGCATCAACGATGGATGAAAACTGGTTTGTCTTGGGTGCAAAATTTATTCCGTTTACTGGCGTGAGTCCTACTGCGACACGGTACGAAGGCACAATCGTTTGCGTAGATTCTAATGCGAAAATGTTCACGCCCGGCAAAGCCTATAAAGTCAATGATGGTTGCGTCTACAATGATGCTGGAGTCCTGACGATTAAGGTTGATAGCGATAATATTGATGGCCTTAACGATGAGTTCGATGTCATCGGTGCGCGGTTTGTGGAGTTGGTGCAATCGTGAATATCTTTGATGCAATCGAGCTGGCTGAAGCGCACCTGTATAACGTAACGCATTCTGAAAACGCGGTTCCGGCAGAAGCGGAATTTTACTCGTTGTGCGTCAAGGCTCTGGAGGAATACCGTTGGCGTTACGAGTAACGAAAAGCCAGAAACGCTTTTCGCGTTTCGATCTGATGATATTGGCAAGACGGTATTCTTGAGCGACCCGGATGAAATGGGGTGATTTAAGTGGGAGATTGTATTGATCTGTGTTCGTTGTGTGTCTATGGTTCTCCGAGCAGCTTGAATGGTGGTTGTTGCATTTGCCCGGCTGTTGGACGTGATGTGGTGAATGAATATGACATAATCCGGTCTATGAGCGACGGAGAAATGAAGGACTGGATCCGTTCACTGTGGGACGTTGCGTCGCACATGGGTATGCTCAGAGCTAATGAAATTCAGGAAGCCACGCAGAAGGTTGTTGATGAAACGATAAAGCGGCGAGAAGAGTACATGAGTAAGACGGCTAAGTTGTTTATTGATGATGACATGGAGGAATGGACAGGTGGATGAGAGAAATCTTGTTGCGGTAAGCATTAAGCATACGATTTTTGGTTGGAAGTTTGGGATGCCGTGTTGGCTGTGGGGACGTAGGACAGAGAACGATGAAAAACGGTCGTTCAGTGGCTACACGCAGTATCCTAACGTTGCTGAAGTGTATTCGCTTAAAGAATGGCAAGAAAGTGGATACGGCGCAGGCGATGTGTGTAAAGTGGACGAGCCTGTGCAGATGTGCATTGGCTTCTGCAAGAAATGGAAGAAATATGATACCGTGCTTGTCCCGTTAGACCAGTACATCAAATACTGTGAGTGTGCTTGTCTGCCGCTTGATAAGCCGAAGGAGAGTTGACGATGAACGGGTATGTTTCAAAGGATCAAGTGATTGAATGGTTTCGACCATATGGTCATTTGAATGAAGGTATTCCATACTACGAGCTTGTTACGGACATTCGTGATATGCCAGATGCGGATGTTGTTCCGTCAACGAAATGGACATTCGTTAGTGAAGGATTGCCGCCGGAGGGTAAGTTGGTTCTTTGTTGGTATGCGTATTTCCGTTCTCGTGCTTATAGATTGATTCAAACGTTTATTATTGGATACCAGTATGGTGGGCGCTGGATTGGAGAGAAAACCGATAGGCGTGAAGGCGTGATAATCGCGTGGATGCCTCTACCTGAGCCGCCTGTGAAGGGATAGAAAAATGACTAAAGAGAAAGCTGTCGAGACTTTGATTGCCTCGGCGATTTGTTCCAGTCCGATTTTCTTATGCGATGTGTGCCCGGCCTATAAGAGAGAACTGTGCGATTGCGATTTGCCGACAAATGAAAAAGTTGAACAGGCTATTCGAGTGCTGCGCGGTGGAGGTGTGGACTGATGGTTTACAGGGTATTTGTTACAAAAGAAGTTGTTGTTGACGCTGACTCTTGGGAAGAAGCCTGCGAAGTAGCCTTGGATGAAGATTTCAAAGCAATTCAGGTTGACGAATATCTTGACGATGAGCGGAACTTGGAGGTTAGTCATGAGGCTGATTAACGCATACGATCTGAAACAACTTCTGCTTGAGGAACGTGCTCAAGTGCCTGATGGCCGGTTCGGCGATGCAGTGCGTTGTGGTATCAGGATGGCTTTAAGATGCATGGAGCGGTGTGTTCCGGTTGAGATTGTCTATTGCAAGGATTGCAAACACTGTTCATTTGGTAGTTGTGAGCATCCTCGACATCATGGAGTCTTGCCTTCGGCCTATCCTTTCGATTTTTGTAATTACGGGGTGAATAAACATGGAAATTGACGTTTGTCCTGTGTGTGGCGCGAATCTCTTTCACACGACGATTCATGCGTCTGTGCTGATTGATTGCCATTTTTGTGTGGAGTGTGGCTATCGTAGAGAGAAGATCCGTAAGACGCCTGGCATCAAATCTGGTCGGTGCGTGAATGGGAAGTACAGAGAGGTGCGCTATGGTATTCGATAGGAATTTCGAACCGAATGTTGACGATGCGAGAGCCGTTATCGCTGATCTGCAATATTTGCTTCGCAACAACCGGAATCATATACATCTTTCTCCGTCTGCGAGTGCTGCTGTTTCGCAAGCTGTGCAGGTAATTGAGGATATGATTGAGGCGAGGCAGACGGACTACAAGATTTTTCGTGCTTACATGGATGGCGTGAGGCAGGCAGATGTAGAAATTAAACGGTACATTGAGCAGTACCAAGAAAAATTGTCGAAATATGAAGGCGAGGATGTTGTATGAGACGGATTGAATACTATCGGGCGATGAGTCCAGATTTGCTGGCGTATGCAATGAGCCAAAAATGTATTCGTAGTATTTGTGATATTGTCTGTGACGGAGATTGCGCGGCAATCCAGAATCTCCAATATTCGTCGAATGAGGTTTGCCGCAGGATCATCCGGGATTGGCTAAATGAAGAGATTTGAAGGGACGATAGCTAATAAAAATTAAGGTTTGCGACTCCATTATGGGTAGCGGGAAGACCGAGAGTGCCATTACTCAGATGAATGAGGATTTAGACAGCCGGTACATTTTTGTGACGCCGTATCTTAGTGAGGTCGAGCGTATTAAGAATGGTTGCCCGGAGCGCAATTTTGTTGATCCGCAAGATTATGGACGAGGAAAGTATGTCGATTTCCTTAGACTCTTGGGAGAAAAACGGTGTATTGCGACAACGCACGCTTTATTTAAAAGGTGCGATCCGGAGATGACGCAACTTATTCACGATGGGCATTATAAGCTCATTTTTGATGAATCGTTTGAAGCCGTTAAAGAACTTAGCATTGGTGAAAGCGACTTCAATACTCTTCAAGAATTGAGGCTTATTAGTATTGATGCTGATGGATATATTGATTGGATTTCTACGGATGATAAAAATGTTTTTGCTCAGAAATATAAAGACATATTTACATCTGGTCGAGTGAGGCGCTTTAACAATACGGTTTTTGTGTGGACTTTCCCAATTAAAGTTTTCGAGGCGTTTGAGGAAGTTATTATCTTAACTTATTTATTTGATTCGCAGGTTCATAAGTATTATTTTGACATATACGGTATTGAATTTGAGAAAATTGGAACTGTGGTCGAAAACGGGCATTATCGGTTTAGCACAGAGGGAAAAAATCCAGAATATGCGCGGATGCTAAAATATCAGATTCACATTCTGAATAATAAAAAGATCAATTCAATTGGCGACAAATCGACTGCTTTGTCAGTCGCATGGTATCAGAAAAATCGTGGTAAGGACGAAAGAATATCAGTTCGGCAACTCAGCAAAAATTTGGCGAACGTTTTTGGCAACATTTATAACGCGAACAGCAAAACGGCTTTGTGGACAACATACAAACGCTATATGGATGATGTTGCAAATGGGCGCTGGAAGAAGAGCTACCTTCAATGTGCTGCACGAGCCACTAATGAGTATAGAGATAGATGTCATCTTGCTTATTGTATCAACCCATATCTGAATCCGTTTATGAAGCGATATTTCAGTAGCTATGGCGTTGAGGTGAAAGAGGACGAGTACGCTTTGAGTGAGATGATCCAGTGGGTGTGGCGAAGCGCGATTCGAGACGGAAATGAAATCTGGATTTATATTCCGAGTTCCAGAATGAGACGGCTGTTTTCTAATTGGCTGGACGAGCTGGCAAAGGGTTAAAGAAAGGGTGGTTGAGTGAACGACATCAAAGAAACTGTCATTGAGCACATTTATGGCGATAATTGGTGGGGTGTTTCTACGAGCGAATGGACTTGGCGTAATAAGATTCTGAAACTCAAAGATAAATTTCCTGACAGTGTACAGATTGTTGCGGACAATGAGGATGGCAGTCTATACGCCAAGATTCCGTTTAAGTTGGTAAAGATTTCGAAGCCCAGACAGGTTCAGATGACAGATGAGCAAAGAGCTGCGTCTGTTGAGCGGCTTAAAAAAGCAAGAGAGATGAGGGGAACAAAAACGTAATGGCAAATAGACGAGGCACGTGCCTGTGGTGCGAACAATGTGAGGCGTGCAGTACCAGATGCGGGCACTACACACCGGAAGATGATTTTAATATGAGCGAGTCATTTTACATGAGAATCCTTCGTGAAAATGCAAGGACATATAACAACATTACTAAGGATTTTAGTCACGGTGGTGATATTTTATAAGTAACACTAAAGCGGTCTATATCATTTCAGCGGATGCCAAGGATTTATTTCTCTCTAACTATTCCAATGACTTCTGTAGCGGGTATGGAATTAGGTATCGGACGGGGGATAATCGCGGCGCGATCAACACGAGGAAGTTTATAAACACATTAGATTACAGTAAAGACCTTATTAAACTTCCTGAAATCTATGAGAAAGTCTACAGGCGAATGGACTTTTCATTCAATATCCGAGGCAAGGAGTATTGCAGAAGAGTTATTAACGTCACGTTTAAGTATAGCGTAAAGGAGTATAACCGCTTTGGGAGCGGCCTCTATATCAAATTTGGCTATACCCAGTCAGATGTAACTATGAAAGATGGAGTGTGTCTAATTGACGGTGAGTTGGCCGCAATTCAGCTTGGACAGCCAGTAGACAACCCAATTTCAGATGAATTGCTCGGCGATTACTTCTGTTTCGAGGATGGCGCGTACCAACTTACAGGCAAGGCGATGAAAGTCCTGTACTCGGTGGCGCAACTTCGTGAAAAGTTGTACAAGGATGGATTTGTTTGTGATGGCATTCGATTCTGCCGGTTTAAGCGGAGCAGCGGCAGTAGCCGTGTAGGTAAATGCTTGTTCATAGACGAAAAACTGTACAGCCGTATCCATAAGTGGGAAATGTGTGGACTCAAGATCAAGGAAGGGCAACAGGTAGACTTGGCAGCTCTCGAAGCGTATATTGCGCTGTCGTTGAGCAGCATTATCGGACTGATTAGCATCCGGCCTGAGAATTTCTTAGTCATTGACGATTACAATAGCGTATTCAAAGACAAGGTTATTGCTGTCAGGGCGGACAGCGATGGTTGGCTCACATCTGCGCCGGAGGAAGTTAAGGTAAGCAACAGCATTTGGGACGGTCAGTCTCTTATTGATAAGAGTTTGCTTGGAGAGTACGAGGACAAGGGCATGGTTCTCTTGCGGAACCGTTTCTTCAAGTCAGCGTGCTTCAACTGTAACCTTCAGCAATTCTTTGCAGATCACGGGATTACGGATGTCAGTCAACTCAATGGCCGGACATTTGCCAATGATATTAGTGATGTTAAGATCGTTACGACGCCGAGCAGTATCAAATACCTGAAATTTGGTACGCTTGAAAAATGGTTGCAGTTGCTTGATGAGGACGGAGACTTCGGTGTAGTGAAATACGAGAAACCGACGCATTTCTTTGACGGCGACATGGTTCAGACGCACTATCAACTCTTGAACACCTTGCAGATGTCTCAGGACGATGTATCAGCGCTTGTACAACCGTCTCTTGACTATCTGAGTCTTATTCAGAGCGACCCGACCATCTTGAGATTCCATATTAAGCACGGCGGAGCTGATGAGAAAATCTCGTCTGCTGCAACGACAAATGATGTTGTGTATCAGATGCTTGGGCTTACTGATAAGTTTTCTGGGACAAAACTGTATCATGAGTTTGTGCAGGATGTCTCGCGTGCATTCAAAAAGAACTTGCGGCGAGGGCATTTGCTGGTACATGGCAACTACTCGACGTTGCTTGGCAATCCGATTGAGATGCTGTATTCAGCAATCGGCCAATTTGATGGGTCGAGTCAGATTGGTGTCGGCAATGTGTACAACAAGAGTTTTGCCTTTGGACAAACTCTGCTTGGTAGTCGTAGTCCTCATGTGACAGTGGGGAATGTATGGATAACCAAAAATAAAGATAACGCGGAAATTTCGCGGTATATCAACGCGACAAATAATATTGTGTGTATCAATAGTATTGGAGAGAACGTACTGATGCGGTTGTCAGGTGCGGATTAACCTTAAAAGTCCGCCATGAGCAGGAATGCTCATGTAAAAAGGTTGGTGAACCTCTAAATAGAGGGTGTCTCAAATGAGGCTAACGGTAGAAATCTAATCGATATGTATGATGTTACCGTGCCAAGGCTTTTGCAAAAGCGAAAGCAAGGTGTAACGATCACCGGAAACAAGCTAAACAGGAATGCACGCTTAGACCGGGTACACTGCGGTGAAACTCCGCAGCTTGGAAGCGCCAGCCCACCTATGATGGTGAATGAGATGATCTACTCCCGTATTGAAATATCGGGAAACCGAGGGTATAAAGGTTTGACAGTGACGTTGTTATGTTAACGGACAATCCAATTCTAATTGGTGCAGCGCAAAAGAACTATGATAAGTTTCTTGTGCCGACGAGTCTTGTTGATGCAAAAAAGGTCGTGCGCCATTACACGAAAGAAGAGCAGGCTGATTTGGATATCAAGACATCGGTAAACAAGATCGGCGAGATTAACTACAGTCTCGGCGCACAGGAATGTGCGTACAAATTAACGCATTGAATTGCTGGGACGTCGTAAAGCTCATATGCCAAAGCGTATGGATGAAATATGCCAAAACGTATGGCGCGAAAGCAGAAAAAAGATATGAGATGGCGCATGGTCAAATCCTAAACGCTAAATTTTAATGTTATTCACTAATTTTAGTATATCCTGTAATGAATGGAGGTGATACTATTAACGAGTATTATTATCAAGGTGGGCATATGGTTGGAGTCTGTAAGGATGGTACTAAGTTCATTTTTGATGAAGAAGATTTTCCTAAAATATGCGATTGGAATTGGTTTCGTCATAGAGATGCCATAGAGGGTAATAAAGGGAAAACACGTAGGTCTTTGTCTAAAGTTATCATGGGCGTCTCTGAGACGTCGTTCCCAATTGTAAAAATCGAAAAGGGTTTTGATTATAGAAAGTCAAATCTCTTTTATAAAAATGGGTTTATAAATCATGGAGAATATATGGAGGTTATAACGGTTAGTGGCGGTACGTTCTTTATTGATTCCGAAGATTATGATTTAATTAGCAAATATAGATGGTTTATAAATACTCAAGGCTATGCTCAAGCTATATTTAATGGTAAATCAATATTGGCACATCGGTATGTGATGGGAATGAATGAAACGTTTTCATATGATAATGTTGTTGACCATATCAATAGAAACCCATCAGATAATAGAAAATCCAATTTACGAATTGTCGCGCAGGGGATAAATGCCTCTAATAGAGGGCTATCTTCGTCTAATACATCTGGAGTACAATGCGTTTCTTGGGACGCTGGCATTAGTGCATGGCGTGCTTGCAAGATGATAAAAGGCGTAAAATACAATATTGGTAACTACGACAATCTTGAAGACGCTAAGTCGGCGGTAGACGAATTTAATGAGTGTATAAAATCTGGTGCTGAGTTCGTAAGGAAGGATACTCATAAAAAACGAGTAAGCGGGACGGGGCATAAATATGTTTATTCACATAACCCGAACGGCTATACTGTCGCTGTTAAAAAGAATGGCAAAACGTATTATCTTGGTTTGTTTCGTGATATTGATTGTGCCATAAAGGTAAGAGACAATTTTTTAAGTGAATAATATTAAATAAAGCAAATCGACAATCAGCAGCGAAGCCCTGAACAGGGGAACGTTCAACGACTATCCCACGGGTATATACATGGCGGTATATGCCAACAGGAGTAGGGCGCAATTGCAAAGGCGTGGGTGAGAATCCCTTAAATCGAAGTGGTGCGCATTCAGAACGAATGAAGATATAGTCTGGACATTGCGTGAAAGCGCAAGAGTAAAACTGCCTATGGTTGCGACATAGGTCAACGAAACGTGTGAATCTATCGCAGGAACTCAATACGAAACTTTGGGACTTGCTTAACGGCGGTTGCAGTTTTGAAGATGTTGAGGAACTGTACTGTGACATCGCAAAATTGGATATTCTTTCCGGAATTGAGATCGATAAGGCAAAGAAAGAATTTGCAGTTGATAGTGTCGCAGAAATCAAAAAACTGAAAAAGAAATATTGTGAGCACGATGAGCGTGGACGGCAAATCAAGCCGAATTTCTTTGGCAAGATTGCTCGAATGAAAGGGTATTACGATAGCGAGAAGAAGAACTATCGGTTTCATGATACGTCGATGGATTACCTTCAGCATTGTTTGAATGGCAACAGAAATCCGAATTACAAGTCTGAGACGATTCCGTTCTCTGACCTGCTAAAACCGAATGAGTCGCGGCAGAGTGTGTGGTATCCGCAAGTCAATCGGATTCTTGGCCTTGTGCGAAACATGAGAGATCAAGTTAAGGCGGTCTGGAATAGTACGGACGATGGGTTGGATAATGAGATGAAAGCCATTATGACGGCTGAAATCAAAGACGAGTGCCAGCAGTACATCAAGGCAATCCATCTGAATCCGAACACGGCGTATCGTCTGTTGCTGGCGATTGAAGATCCGGCGAACAAGGATATTTCGCGCAGCTTGTTCTCCATGTTGTTCTCAATACCGAATGATAATTTTGTCAGTTTGCTTGAAGAACGGCGAGAACCGTTGCAAGGAATCGTTCAAACGGATGCCGGAACCATTGAAATCTACGGTCGCAGGTATCGTAAAGTCCCTCTGTTATCAACAAAAACAGCGTGAATTTTCGTTAAAAATGCACAAAAATTTGCGATTTCGCAAGATTTCGAATTTTGGCTAATTGCAGAAACCGTTGAAAACACTAGGTTTTTTAGATTGGTCAATTTATGGTCATATAGGATGGGGAAGAAATTCTCCATCCTATTTTTGTTGTTAAAGGATGATTGATTTTTGGTTCCTATCACTAAGGATGAGAAGATGGCACTGATGAAGCAGTTCCCGCACAAGACGTATCCGCGCACGATGAAACAAGACTCGAAGCGCGGCCACTATTATTGCGTCGAAGAACCTAGACTTATGCGAGCGCTGAGAGCGTATCGACAGTCGAGAGTGATTGAGACGCATACCGCCAAGCGGCGTTGATGGGTGGTGCGTGTGTGAACCCGAAATATGCAAAGTATGAAAATGAAACCGATTATGAGTATGGTCTGAGGCTGATTTCCATCAAGGTCGAGGAATCGCCCGATGATCTCGACTGGCAGGACATCGTTGAGGCGCTTGACCTCAATATTCACAGAGACAGCCTGCGCAAGGCTGCGTCCACGACTCCGTATTCCGGTTACGCTGTCATGCAGTATTTCAAAAAGAAATACGCCTGCGAGCAGGTTGCAGATGGCGGCAATTACGCTGATGAGATTGATGTGAAAATCGGTCAGATGCGCAAAGAGGCAAAGAAGCTCTTTGACCAGCGCCGTGAGTTTAATAAGCTCGTGGATAAGCTCGGTAGGGAAGAGCACCTTGAAGACCGACTTGTGGATGCAGCGAATCGTTTGAATGAACTGCAACCTCTTGTCGAGCAGAAAGAATTTATTCATTATGGTGATAACGAAGCTATTGTTGTGTTTGCTGATTGGCATTACGGTCTTGTGGCGGACAACATTTGGAATCACTATGACACAGATGTTTGCCGTGAGCGAGTTGAAAAGTTCGTATCTAAGGTAATGAATCGTTTGCTCCTGCACGAATGCAAACGGTTGCACGTTGTGCTCCTTGGCGACGCAGCTCATGGAGCAATTCATACATCTTGCCGCGTTGCGTCCGAGGAACTTGTGTGCGATCAGGTCATGCAGGTGTCTGAGATTATGGCACAGGCAATTTCTCGTCTTGCTGATTGCGTTGATGAGACGGTTGTCCATGCGACATATGGTAATCACCTCCGCACGGTACAGGATAAGAAAGATAGTATCCATGCTGACAACATGGAACGGCTGATTCCGTGGTGGCTTCAGCAGCGCCTTAAAGATAGAATGGACATTGTATTTCCGTCTGCGGAGTATTATGAGTTTCTATACTTTGACGTCTGCGGCTACAAGGTTTGCGCGACGCATGGCGACCTTGATTCTGTGCGTGATGCTGGCCGCAAACTCAATACGCTGTTTATGAAGAAGTATGGTAGCGGGATTGACTATGTACTCCTTGCCGATAAACATCACATCGAAGAATTTGAGGAACTTGGCATTGACTCAATGATCGTGCCTAGTCTTTGCGGCGTTGATGAATACGCAAACAATAAGCGTCTGTATTCCGCGCCGGGGCAGTTGATGCTCGTGTTTAATGAACGCGAGGGCAAGGATGCGACGTATCAAATCAAATTAAATTGAAAGGTTGAACTAAAATAAAGAAAATTGATATTGTAAATAAACTTTATGATCTTGGCTATCGAAAATCTCAAAGCCGATATGTCATTGACGATATTTTTGAGATTATTTCTGATGCCATCATCAAGAGAGAGCGTGTTGTCATTAGGGGCTTTGGAGCATTTGATGTGAAAATGCATAAGGGGCGTATGGGTACTGACCCGAAAACGCTTCTGCCTATGCCGTATGACGATTACCCGGTCATCACGTTTACGCCTGGCGATCTGTTGAAGGAATCTGTGAAGACTGGCAAGAAGGTCGAGCATATGTATTGCAAAGAGCCTGAGTCGGAATCTGAAAAGTAAATAAAATATGCCCGCCGGAGTTTGCGAACTGCCGGTGAAAGCTCAACGTCGCGGAATGAGAAAGGCTATGGGCTTGAAATTTTTGACGCCGAAAGGCATTGTGCTGTCGTGAAGTATATGTTTGGAAATATCCAAAATGCATAAAAAGTTGTTGACACGTCGTGATTCTCGTGGTATATTAAATATGCGAGTTATCCGAAATGCATAATATATTTTGCGATACTGGGATGTGGTGTAATGGCAACACATCAGACTTTGACTCTGATATTGTGGGTTCGAATCCCGCCGTCCCAGCCACAAGGGCTTTTAGCTCAGATGGTTAGAGCGGCTGACTCATAATCAGCGGGGCATGGGTTCGAGTCCCTTAAAGCCCACCATACTGTGAGGTTGTGTCTCACAACGTAGCAGTCAATACCGCGCACTACGAGCACACTGGGTGCGGCTCCCATGAGGATGAAGGTGAGTGCTTGGCGAGTTAGCCGTTCTCGTCGGAGTTAAAAACGGCTTCGTCATCGTGTAGTTTAATGGTAAAACGCCCTCACAATACGAGGTAGATGCTTGTTCGATTCAAGCCACGTTATGCAAATGTGGGTATCGGGCGCGTGCGCACGCCACCTAACAAAGCCCGATTGGCGCTTCGGAAAGACGAAGGGATCCGCTTCTATAGCTCAGTTGGTAGAGCGGCTGATTTGTAATCAGCAGGTCGGGGGTTCGAGTCCGTCTGGAAGCTCCAATGGCCGTTTGTGCCAACCCAATAAGCATCTGCTAAAGCAAGCGTATCATGTTGGGTCGTGTGTAAAAGTAGCGAAATCGTGCTGCTTTTTTGGGAGGCTCATTGCTGAGACGAGCACAGTGATGACTCTTGTTTTCAATCGCGTATGGAGAGGCGGTTAGTTGCGTAGGCTCAATGCGCTGCTAATCGCCGAATTTGCCGGTGTGATGGAATTGGTAGACGTGCTTGACTCAAAATCAAGTGCCGCGAGGCGTGCTGGTTCGAGTCCGGCCACCGGCACCACAACATAGGAGGTGAGATATGATGGAATATAGTTATAAATTCAGATTGTATCCGAATAAAGAACAAGAGGATTTAATTCAACGCACATTTGGTTGTGCTCGGTTTGTGTTCAATCATTATCTCGCCGAACGAATTGAAATGTATAAGGCAACTGGAAAATCTCTGAATTTCTTCGATCAGAACAAGAATTTAACCAGCTTGAAGAGACAAGAAGAAACGATATGGTTAAAAGAAGTCGATAAATGGGCATTACAAAACGCCCTTAGAGATTTGGATGCTGCCTATAGAAATTTTTTCCGTAGAGTAAAGAACGGCGAGAAGCCGGGCTTCCCAAAGTTTAAGAGCAAACACAATCACCGGCAGAGCTATCGAAGCCAGTGTAGCAACGGGAACATTAAGGTTTTTGATAAATCCGTTCAGCTTCCGAAACTAGGCAAAGTCAAATGCCGTGTCTCAAAGCAAGTAAAAGGTCGGATTCTTTCTGCGACGGTCAGTCAGAATCCTAGCGGAAAATACTTCGTAGCTATTTGTTGCACAGATGTAGAAATGGAGCGGCTGCCAAAGACCGGCGCGACTATCGGGTTGGATATGGGAATCAAGTCATTTGCGGTCACGTCGGATGGTGTTGAGTATCTGAACCACAAGTATCTTGCTCAGTCAGAAAAGAAACTAGCCAAATTACAGCGACAACTCTCCCGAAAAACAAAGGGGAGTAATCGTTGGAACAAAGCTAGGATCAAAGTCGCAAGAGCGCACGAACACGTAGCAAATCAGAGACAGGACACGATGCAAAAGTTGTCCACTCAGATCATCCGAGAAAATGATGTGATTTGTATCGAAGATTTAGCACCTAAAAACATGGTACGGAATCACCATTTAGCGAAATCTATTTCGGATGCAGGATGGGGTGAGTTTCGTAGGCAGTTGCAGTACAAAGCGGATTGGTATGGAAAGAAGGTCGTTGCGATTGACCGCTTTTATCCGTCTAGTCAACTTTGTTCCTGCTGCGGAACGCAGTGGGTAGGAACAAAAGACTTGTCCGTGAGAAACTGGGTTTGTCCTGTCTGCGGCGCACGTCACGATAGAGACGTGAACGCCGCAAGAAATATTTTGAATGAAGGATTGCGCCTGTTGGCGTAACCACATAGTAGGGCTGGACGAGTCCGAACTTAACGCTCGTGGAGATCATATAAGACTTGTTAAGCAAGCAAAGATCAATGAAGCGAGAATCCCCTGCCTTTAGGCATGGAGAGTGTCAATTTTAATTAAGGCTCAAATGTGGAGAGTTACCGAAGTGGTCATAACGGGGCGGTCTTGAAAACCGTTAGGCGGCAACGCCACGTGGGTTCGAATCCCTCACTCTCCGCCATAGAAATAATAAATCATATAAAGGGGAACTGTTTGTTGGAGTCCAAAGTATTCGAAATCATCGAGAAAGAAAAGCGTCGTCAGAAAATCACTTGTGAGCTGATTGCGAGTGAGAATTTTGTGTCTGAAAATGTCATGCGAGCCGTCGGATCATGCTTGACGAACAAGTATTCGGAGGGCTATCCGTCCACGAGAACGTCAGGAAACAAGGGGCGTTACTATGGCGGATGTCAGTACGTTGACGAACTTGAAGAATACTGTTGTGATAAGTGGCGTGAGGCATTTATCACTGACTATCATGTCAATGTGCAACCGCACTCTGGATCTCAGGCCAACATGGCCGCTTATTTTAGCGTGCTAAAACCGGGCGACACGATTCTTGCTATGAGTCTTGATAACGGCGGACATCTCACGCACGGCTCTAGCGTGAATTTCAGTGGCAAGTTGTTTAACACCGTGTTTTACAACGTGGATGCAAATGGTCTTATCGACTACGACGATATTGACCGTAAAATCAAAGAATATCATCCGGCTCTCGTTCTTGCTGGTGCCTCTGCTTATAGTCGCATCATTGATTTCGAGCGTATCTACAATATTATCAAGGCGAACTCGACAGACGAATATAAGCCGTATTTCATGGTTGACATGGCGCATATCGCCGGACTCATTGTCGCTGGCGATCATCTGTCTCCGTTTGGCCTTGCCGATATCATCACAACCACGACGCACAAGACGTTGCGCGGCACGCGCGGTGGCATGATTTTCTGCCGTCCTGAGCTTGCAAAAAAAGTGGACAGTGCTGTATTCCCGTGCTGTCAGGGCGGCGCGCTTCAGCACGTCATTGCTGGTAAGGCTGTCGCCGCCGAAGAGGCGTGTACTGATGAGTACAAAGAATATATTCATCGTGTGGTTCGCAACTGCAAGGCGATGTGTGATGAGTTTATTCGGCTCGGCTATAAGGTTGTGACTGGTGGAACTGATAACCATCTGTTTTTGCTTAATCTGACTGATACCGGCTTGACCGGTAAAGAGGTTCAGGACGAACTTGACCTGCATGGTATTACGCTAAACAAGAATTGCATCCCGAACGAGACGCGTTCCCCGATGCAGACGTCTGGCGTGAGAATCGGAACTGCGGCCATGACCACGAAGGGATACGACGAGGACGATTTCGTGAAAGTGGCACAAGAGATTGACGTGGTCATCAAAGATATGATGCGGAGAAAGGAGATGCAGTCATGAAGGACGAAGAATGGGGTATTGTAATGCCCCAAGAGGACGATTGGGCGTAATGCCATGAAATAAGAGAGTTTGATCCAGCCGGTTATCGGCTGGGTCTTTTGTATTTTCCGAAACGAAAGGTGGTGTGGGCGTGGCGTACAAGGATTTGAAAGCTCCTGCAAAAAGGCCGAAAAGGGCAACGACGGCGAAAAAGAAGGTCGTAAAGAGTGCAAAGCCGGTTGAGATTGAACCGATTGTGGAAAGCGACGATGTATACCGGTGTACTTGCTGCGGCCACAAATACAAGAAGCAAGAGACAAACTTTTCTGCGTCAAAGTCTCCTATTTATAAGGGGAACAACGGGTATCTGTCTATTTGTAGAAACTGTATTGCGGAATTGTATGAGCAATATGTCAAGTTTTATGATGGAGATGAGGATGCTGCGGCGGAACGGATCTGCCAGATAACAGATATGTACTTTGACAAAGACATTTGGGCGATGTCGCGCAAAATCAGCAATCGCTCAGAGGGTAAGCCGCGAAATCGAGTCAGTGTGTATGTGTCTCGCTTGAATTTGCGTGCGGCGAGTGGTGCAACAACATATTCAGACACACTTGTGCGTCAGTGGGAAGCTGACGTCGAGAATGCTGAAACCGTAGAAGAGGTAGAGCAGAACGAAGATATTGAAATCCCTGTTGATACTGTAAAGCGCTTTGGTACTGGCTTTAAAGAGGGTGAGTATCAGGCTTTGCAGGACGAGTATGACAGTTGGGTCACGAAATATGGTGAGCCTGAAGATAAACGTCAAGAGGAGCTTTATGTGACGATCTGCTATATGAAGTTGAACCTGCAAAAAGCAACGCGATCTGACGCCGGTGGTGTTGGTGCTCTTGCAAACTCGTACAAGCAGTTGATTGAGGCTGCGACTACAGAGATTGAAGATCGCAAGCGCAAGGTTGAGGCTGAAATGGAACTGAAACCGCTTGGCGTCTTATATCGAGACATTGAGCAATTTACTCCTGCTGAATTTTATAAGGACAAGAAACTTTATAAAGATTTTGATTACCTCAAAGAGTATGTTGAACGCTTTATGAAGCGTCCGTTGAAGAATCTGCTGACCGGCTCTAAGGAGCTGGATAAGGAGTTCAACTTGTCTGAGACTGAGGGGTGATTTTGTGGCGACAAAGCAAAAACCTCTCGATTATGACAAACTTATGGATGATCGCCAAAAACATTTGCATGAAAATTTCTCGCAGAACAGCTATCTTGGCGACCCAAACCATGTAAAGAAAGTGCTTCTGTGGATGACGTTTTGGCGGCGGAATCCCGGCAGATTTGTTGAATATTATTTTGGAATTACGTTGCATCTCTATCAGCACATTATTTTGATGTTGATGGACTATTATCCGAGCATTTGTATCGTGGCTGCTCGCTCTGCGGCAAAGTCATTTTTGATTGCAGTATGGGCGTGCAAAGAAGCTATTCTGCGTCCTGGCACAAAGGTAGTCGTTGCATCTGGCACAAAGGGACAGGCCAAACTAATCGTTTCTGAAAAAATCAGAAAAGAGATCCTTCCAAATTCCCCATTGCTACAAGAAGAGATAGACGTAATTAAAGACAGCCAGAATGATATTGAAGTCACGTTCAAAAACGGGTCTTCTGTGTCGGTTGTCACAGCGAATGATAATGCTCGCGGCCGTCGTGCTACGGTCAATATTTACGAAGAGTTTCGTGTCATTGATAAAGAGGTCATTGACCGCGTTCTCTCTCCGTTTCTTGTCATTCGTCAAGTCCCGTTTATCCAGAAGCACAGCGATTACGCTTCGCTTGTGGAAGAGCCAAAAGAAATCTATATCAGCTCTGCATGGTATCGAAGTCACTGGATGTGGGGGTTAATCAAACTCTTCACGAAGAGCATGATGACCAATGATGATGCCATTGTAGTTGGCATGGACTACTCGATTGCTTTGAAACACACAATTAAAACGCGAAACTTCTTAATCAGAGAACGGAAGAAGCTAGATACGGTTTCGTGGCAAATCGAGTATGAAAATTCCATGATTGCAGAGAACACGAACGCGTATTTCACATATGAGATGCTGAATAAGAATCGCGTCTTGAAACGACCGTTTTATCCGCGTCGGAATGTGGATGTAGCAAGCAGAGTCAAAAACAAATATATTCTCCCGAAGCAAGAGGGAGAGGTTAGAGTTGTTTCGTGCGATATTGCCCCAGAGGGCGGTAGTGGTAACGACAACTCTATTTTTACGTGCATCAGGCTTTTGCCTGAGAGCAAAGAGTATAAATCGTCTGACGTAAGCGGCGACCATGTTGCTGTCAAGCAAGGGTATCGCCGTCAAGTCGTTTATCTTGAAGCACAGACAGAGTTTGAAACGAGCAAGCAGGCAATCAGAATCAAACAGTTGTTTACGGACTTTGATGCAGATTACTGCGTGCTTGATACCAGAAATGCGGGTATACTTATGCCCCTTCACACGGAAACGTGTGTTGACAAAGCGCGAAAGAAAGCGGGGAAGCTGAGAGGCCAATCCGAGTGGAAGGCTATGGGTAACGCCATAGTCACACGCAACGCATACAGACTGAACCCGACTTGTCGGAATATAACGTCTGCACGAGTTCGCGCTGCCTAAAACTCATCTTGAGTCATGGCAAAAAGGTATGCTGATCTATCGGGAAGTCAACTGGTAGAGCTGTGGGATAAAAAACCCATAGGGTAACAAATGGTAAGTATATACGACTCTCTTGCCAAGGTGCTTTATGATGAAGAGCGCAATGTTGAGTATCCGCCGTGGACGTGCATGAACGACAAGGACTTGGCTGCACGTTGTGTCATTGCCGGACAGCGGCCGGTGCTTTTCTCAATCAAGGCGAGTTTGAAGATGAACAGCGAAATTGCTGTTTGTATGAGAACAACATTGCAGAATAAGATGTGTGAGCTGCTTATTAACCAGCAGGAGGGCATTGAAGAAATTCAGAGATATGTGCCTGAATATGCGACTGCGGATGTGGATACGCAGCTTTTTTATGAGCGTCCTTATCTTGAAACCAGCGCTCTTATCAATGAGATGATTGCGCTTGAGTATACGCTGATGGGGCAGACGAATGCCATCAAAATAGAGGAACGCTCTGGTATGTGCAAGGATAGATATACGTCCTTGTCGTATGGTAATTACTTTGCTGAGTTGTTGGAAAAGGATCTGTTCGCAGACAACTCGGATTATGAATTTTTGACACTTGTTAACTAAAGAATGGGGGTGAAATGCTTTTGGCAAACAGTTTTTGGGCAAGGCTTTTTGGCCTTGACTCTGAACCGGAAAAGGCTGTGCAGGACGTAAGCGAACAGCAGAGCATTCAGTTACCGGCTGACGGCAACAACTGGAATACAGAAATCGGCTCCGCCTATCTGATGATGGTTGGATACAACCGGCGTAAATCAGCACCGTATTCTACGGACGATGTTCTGCGCATGGCGAAAGACCCGCAACATAACATCAAGGAACTTCGCCAGTGGTCGCAGTGGGCGTACTACTCAAATGGCACGGTCACAACGGCGATTGACAGCCTAGCAAGCCTCCATTCACTTGATTATGTCGTGGTTGCGAGGCCGAAAAAGCATGGTGCAAAAAGAAACGGCTATAAAGCGCAGGCGGATAAGATGAATAGCATTTTGCGTTCGCTGCGATACAAAGAAGTAATTCGTGATGCGATTTTTCGTGATGCGAAAGACGGTATGTATGTCGCGTATATGGAGACAAAGACTGCGAATCCCGTGCAAAGTTCTATGCTGAGTGATGTTGATGTGAGCAACATCACAGAAATCAATGCAACTGGTGTCAATGCAACGGTAATTCCTTTACCGATTGAATATACGCGAATCGTTGGTCGCCGCAATAATTGTTATGAGTTAGCGTTTGATCTCCGGTATTTTGATGAAATAACCGACGAGGACACTCGTAAGCGGAAACTGCAAGCCTTCCCGAAACAGATTCGTGATGCGTATCAAAAGTATACTGCTCATGAATTTACTAATGGTGCGTGTTGGGTGCGTCTTGACTGGCGCAAGACGATCGCAACCAAAATCAAGAGTGAGCAGAGCGACCCGTATGGTGTTCCGTTTGCAGTGGCTGCACTTGATGATATAGATTACGCTAAATATTTTGTTGATACAAAACGTCGCGTGCTCGACACTGTGAACAATCAGATTTACTATGAGACGTTCCCCGAAGGCAAGGACAAGGGCACATCTGCTCTAACGCAGGCGCAACAGCAGGCGCAGCACGACACGGTAAAACAGGCGCTTACGCAGCGTGCGAATGGCACAGGGGTTTCGTTCTTCTCGCTGGCATCCGGTACAAAGATGGACAGACTTCCTGTCGATATTTCTCTGCTTGATGAAGAGAATGAGAATGCAATTAAAGAGGACGTGAACGAGGACATTGGTTTCTCTGCGGCGGCGCTGAACGGTAGTTCAAGTGGTAACTATGCGACTGCGACGCTGAACATGGAAATCGTTGCAACGAATGTGTACACGTGGATTGAAGCCATCGTTGAAGAGCTTAACAAGTGTATTAACTACAATATTATTCAGGACAAGACGTACAACATTGAGTTCCGCGTCTTGCCCGTTACTTTTATTAACCGTGACAAGATGGTAAAGAATCTTGCCGATCTGTATTCGAGAGGCAAGGGCAGCTTGCAAGCGTGGATTGCGTCCATCGGCATGAACGCGGACGATTATCTGTCGCTTATGGACTTTGAGCTGGCGGAAGACTTTGAAAACAAGTACCCGGTGCACAAGACGTCGTTTACAGTCACGGGGAAAGACGCGCCCGATCATGATGTGGACGGCTCTGATGGAGAACCGGCTACGAATCCGAGCAGTGCGTCTACACAAGCCAACAACGGGAATGCAAGCCCGTCACCATCAAGCTAAGTGAGGGGGTGAGGGAATTTGCAGGATGTGTTGGAAAGGATGACGCCCATTTATGAGGTTGCCAATCAGCAGACGATTAGTGGGCGCAGACCGATTAAAGTTGTGCTTCATGAGATTCACCCGGACGCCTCGCATTATCAGCATAATGGCATCTCGTGGAATGAAGAATACGTCAAGGATAACATGGAGTCTATCAATGGTATGTCTATTGTGGCAGAGTTTTTGACAGAGGATAGGGACGCACCGTATGGGCACGGCCTGACTGACATCAAAGATAATTTGCCGCTTTTTGAAGATGCGACGATGGTTGGGCACTTTGATAGCTCTTATATCGATGACATTGAAATTGACGGTGAAACGAAGCGCGTTTTAATTGCAGAGGGTACGCTGGATGAGATGCGTTATCCTAAATTCGTTGAATGGCTTAGAAACAGCATGAAGGAATCTGTCGTAAAGGGTTCTGTCGAAATTGTTGGTAAGCCTGAAAATGATAATCACATTATTTACTCCGATGGCTGGAAGGAGAAAGGGCGTGTGCCGCAGTTTTACGATTACAGCGGCTACGCCATCCTTGGTATTAAACCGGCTGATGATTCGGCAATCATCATGGAGTTAAATAGCAAACAAACAAGCAAGGAGGGAGAACGAGAACAAATGGATGAGAACATGAAGAATGAACTGACCGAGATCATCAATTCTGCCGTTGTCGAGTCCAACTCTAAGTGGGACGAGTATATTGCCAAGGTTCAGGAGAAACAGGCTGAAATTGACCAACTGAGAGCCGACATTGCAGAGAAGGACGCGGAGATTGAGCGTCTGCACGCTGACTTCACTACTGCTGAGGCAGCTCGTGCGGCTCAGGAGGCTGGTCTTGCTGAGGCCAACGCGAAAATCGAAGCGATGGAGAAGGAGAAGGCGCTGAATGAGCTGAACTCCGCTCTTGAACCGTATACCGCCGAGCAGCGTGAGATTGCTAAGGCCGAAATTGAGGCTTATCAGGCTGACCCGGCAAGCATCGAGATTAACAGCATCATCGGCAAGATTTGCATGGAGATGGTTCGTAAGTCTCGTGAGCAGAAAGTGAATGAAATCAATTCTCAGATCGACGTTTTTTCTATCGTCGAAGATTCTAATGGCTCTGACGAGTCCGAAGACGCTTCTGTCTTTTAATTAAAAATAGGAGGAATTTACCATGAAATACAAGACTATTGGCGCTTTTAAGGGCGTGCAGAACGTCCCGTATTGCAAGGCCGCTGCTGACATGGCTGTCGGCATGGGCGTTATTCTTGACCGCGTTGCGAAGAGCGCGAAGCTCCCGGCGAACGCCGACGAGGCGAAGGGTTGCTTCCGCATCGTTTCCAACATCAATGATCGTCCAGAAGCACACAGCTTTGAGGATTCTGTTGCCGTGCTCAAGGATGAGTATGTCCGTGCTGATGACCTGACCTCGGTTGCCAACCTTGAGATTGAGTTTGCGGCTCCTGAGATTGCGACTGAGTATTCCAATCTGGCCGTGGCTGATAAGCTCGTGTTCGGTGTCGGCGGCAAGCTGGAAAAGACTACTTCTGTTGATGGCTACAAGATCTATTTTGAGATCATTGGCCTGACTGCGTATCGTGGCGCTGGCGTCCTCGCAGTCATCCGCGTCGCTTGAGCGGAACAAAATTGATTGGGGGATAAGATTATGAACAGTGTTTTTGAAATCAATACTGTGAACAACGTGACTGACGTTGCCACTGACCGTGTGAAAAAGACCTCTCCTATCGTTGAGGTTTTCTCTGCTCTTGCCGCTGGCAAGACTCCCTCTGTTGACGGAAAACTCGTTGACAAGGCTGTGAATGAGATTAAGGAAATCAGCTCTCGTGCGATGGCTAACGATCCCGTGGCCGTCTCTGAGATGAACGCGATTATTCGTTTCGCTATCGAGCCGAAGCTGCTTGAGCGTATTCGTCTGTTCGACTTCATGGGTTCGTTTAAGCGCATCGGCTTCAACGAGGCTCCGTATATGAAGACCTATAACTACGAGAGCGTTGATAGCCGCTTCCAGGCTTCTAGCGGCGATGTGCCGTTCGCGGCTCTGAACTACCGAGAGTACCCGATTGCCACCCAGTGCATTTCTGGTGGCTTTGCGGTTGACTATCGTGAGCTTCAGTCCGGCAACTTTGACGGTTCTGTTGCCGAGGGTATGGCTCAGGTGCAGACCGATATGATGAACAAGGCTACTTACTATGTCATCGCCAAGCTGTATAGCGCGCTGAAAAATGCCAAGGGCGTGAAGCACTTTGCTGAGTCTAGCGGTATTGCCAAGACTGCTGTTGACGATATGCTGAAGGTCATGCGTCGTTATGGCAAGGTTGCTATCTGCGGTGACTACTCTGTCGTGTCGCAGCTCAACGGTTTTGCTGGCTTCCAGACAGTTGATGCCAAGACTGCGCGTTTTGGCTCTGAGGCTCTGACTGATGAGATTAACAAGACCGGACTCATCTCCATGTACAATGGCGCTGCTGTTGTTGAGACACCTAACGCTCTCAACTGGACGAAGCTGAATGCGGACAAGAGTTCTTACGAGCTGTATATGCCGGAGGGTCTTATGTTCTTTATCCCGAAGGGAAATGTGTCCCCGCTTCAGATTTTCCAGCGTGGCGGCATGACCACGATGACCGGCGAGGACATCGTGACTCGTCAGCATCTTACCCGCTTCGACATCGAGATTGGTGCTGGCGTTGCTGAGGGTATGGAAGACCAGATTGGCCTCCTGTCCGATACTAACTTCGCGGTTCCGACCCTCTAATCTTTGGCCGCTTAACGGCCGTTCATTCAATGCGCGGGGCAAATAACCCCCGCGCAAATTTAATATTAAGGTGGATATTTCTTAATGGCAAAAAACAATGTGCGCGTGAATAATCTTTGCGATTGGCCGCTGTATTTTTCGAGAATTGATGGCGTTGGCTCTGTTATGATTCCTCGCAAAGCAAAGAATTTTGCTCTGCTGTCTTTTGATGAGGTTCAGTCCCAGATTCAGGTGGGCAATAAAATGTTCACTGGCGAGGATGGTCTTGGCAGCCATGCAAGAATCCAGATTGTCGATGAGGCGCAACGTCGTGAGCTTTTTGGCCTTGACGAAAGTGCGCCGCTGGATCCGGTTCAACTGGACGCCGAGGCGGTTAAGGGGCTGCTTGCTATCAATACAAAGGCAAAATTTCAGGCGCGGCTTAACGAACTTGTGAAGACAAACGCCGAGAAAAAGACACTGCTTGCATTGGCGGAAGAAGTTGGTTCTGATAGCGTGGCAGCGTGGAAGGTTGATGCTCTGCGAGAACTGGCATCGACCGCATCGCTGTAAGATTTCCGCTTAGAAAGGCGTGGTGTTGATGGTGAAATTTGAAGATGTGGAAGTCCAGTTCCATTCAATGCCGCAGACAAAATTCGATATTCCGGAAGGGCTGGAAAGGGAGTGGCTTTTGACGGCAGTGACCGACTATGAACTCAATGTTGGCACTGACCTTGGCTTAGATGTAACACACGATACGTGTTGCAATAGGTCACGTTCATAGGAATATGTTCGAAAAATAAAACCCATTGAAATGCTGGGACACCCTAAAGGCAACCGCGCCACAACGTAAGAGTGAACAACTCTAAGCGTGATGGCGACGAAAGTAGAAAGAAGCGGTTGCATGGCGCAAGGTTAAAACCTAAACGCTAGAATAATGGGCAATCAGCAGCCAAGCCTCGAAAAGAGGAAGGTTCAACGACTATCCCGGAAGGGAGTAGGACGGCAAGCGATAGGCCGTCCGAAGTGGTGGGCATCCCATCAAGAAATCTCAAATTACCTCTTGACAAAGAAGGAAAAAGAAGGTAATATAATAGTGAATTATCCGAAATGCATAATATTTTCGGACGGAAGAGATTTCTTGAGGATGAAGATATAGTCTGCGCCAGAGCGAAAGCACTGGACGGCGAAAGCCGGTTGCGGTGTAGCGAACCGATAAGGAATCTCCCTTATAACTAACGAAGGGAGGTGCAACGATGATTAAGTCTTATAAAATAAGACTATACCCGACGAAAGAGCAAGAGGCTCTAATGTGGAAACACATAGGAGCTTGCCGATACATTTGGAACTACATGCTTGCGTATCAGCAGGAGCAATACGTGAATGGCGAGAAGCATCTGTCCGCATTCGATATGATAAAGCTGCTGACGCCGTTGAAGAAAGACGGAGAACACGAGTGGTTATGCGAAGTGTCAAATGCGTCTTTAGGCGTTGTTTGCCGTGATCTTGATAAAGCGTATAAAGGTTTCTTCAAGAAGATTGCGCGCTTTCCGAAATTTAAGAGTCGCAAGCGTAGCAAAAAGACGTATCCGGTCAAGGACGATAGGATATATTTTATTAACAGCAAACTTATGCATATCGAAAAAGTGGGTAAAATCAAATATAAAACAGATTTTGACCTGCCGCAAGGGCGTGGGCACAAGTTTACGAATCCGAGGATTTCAAATGTAAATGGCAAATGGATGCTGTCTTTCGGCATGGAGTGCGAGAACCAAGCGCCTGTGCTGACGGATATTTCAATGGGTATAGATTTGGGAGTAAAAGACTTAGCGATAGCGGAATTTAACGGGACGAAAATAACATATCGCAATATCAACAAAACGTCAAAGATGAAGCGTCTTGAAAAACAAAGACGTCATTTGGAGCGCAGTATTTCCAGAAAGTATGAGCAAAATCGTCGTGGGAATACGTTTGTTAAGACGAACAACATAATGCGAAGTGAAGAACGTCTCAAAAAGATGTATGCACGAATGACCAACATTCGCACGAATTACATCCACCAAACGACACATGATCTTGTGTCACTGCTCCCGAAAAGAGTGGTGATGGAAGACCTGAATGTGACAGGGATGATGAAGAACCGTCATCTCAGCAAGGCGATTCAGGAGCAGTGTTTTGGTGAGTTCATTAGACAGATGCAGTATAAGTGCGAATGGAATGGAATTGAGTTTGTTCAAGTGGGCAGATTCTATCCGAGTAGCAAGACTTGTTCTTGCTGTGGTGCGATCAAGCGCGACTTGAGGCTCAGGGATAGAGTATACGTGTGTGCAGAATGTGGCGCGGAGATAGACCGCGACTACAATGCCGCTATCAATCTAAGCAGGTATGTAGCCTAAAATGCAGAGGGGTTACAACCTCAAGGCGTCGTTGCGCCTTCAAGCTGTGGAGCGTCAAACAAACCCAAGTAGTCACGACGAACGGGGACGCTGTGAAGCAGTAAGTTACTGTTAGTTCAACGTAACACAACGGACGACCCTGGCACTGGCGAGTTCTCCGGTAATGTCGATAAGCTGGTCGTGAGAACGCTCGCCCAGATGATGTATGTCTCGTATCTTCAGCGCGAACTCAGCCGAGTCATGGCGCTCAATGGTATCTACGGCAAGGATGTTACGCTTACTGGACAGGATGCGACAAAGCGTGTGACCAAACAGGAATTGGACGATCAGATTTCTCGTGTCGAGTCACTTCTGCACCGTCAGAAAACACCTGCCTATCATTGAGGTGGCCTATGTCTGAAGAATCAAAGAGCTGGTACAAGATGATCCGTCCGCTTTTTAATAGCGGATATGAGGATGATGAATTCTGGGCATATGGTCAAGACGGTTTCAATGAAGTGCTCGACTCCTTTGTCGGGAGTGACGTTGAGATATACGATAAGAGTGTTGCGAAGACGCCCAAAGCTGTTCGCGCTATCATTCAGAATGTAACTGGTGATGCGCAGAGCAGTACGCTTGTCCGACAGATTCTTTGCAACATTGGTGTACTGCATTGCGGCCAATACATTAAGGCAAATGGTGCATGGTGGATGGTGAACTCGCTTCCTGACAACAACCGCATTTACGAGAAGGCGGTTCTCTGGAAATGCAAGTATACGATTCATTTTGTGTCGCCATTGACCGGCAAGATCGTGGATTATCCGGTGTATTGCCTGAACTCCACACAGTATGGTACGGGAGAACGTCCGAAAACCAATATGACGGTTGGCGATGCACAGCATCTTGTGTATGTGCCGATGAATGAGGAAACGGTTTTGTGTGATACGTCACTGAGAATTATCATGGACAGAAATCGCGCAAATCCGACCGTGTTCCGCGTGACGCAGGTAGACGCGACTTCTTATGCTGTCGGCGATGAATATGCGGATGACGGTATCCTTCAGTGGTCTGTCATAGAGACGCAATTCAACGAGGCGACAGACAGCAAGGAAAACATGGTCGCAAACTTCGTGAATGCAGAGCCCGACGAGGATTCGTCTGGTGGGTCTGATGCTTATACGCTCCGTCTGATTGATTCTGATGGGGACAACCTACTTGCTGTTGGCGAGAGCAAAAATATTGAAATCGTATTTAAAAATGCAGTCGGAGTTGATGCAGACATTTCCGTGCTGAATGTCGAGCTTGTGTCTGGTACGGATGCCATAGAGTCTTTCGACGTGCTCGGCAGAAAAATCATTCTTGATGCCAAGCCTGACAAGGCAAATGTGGGGGAGACTGTCGTTGTGCGTGTGTCAAATGAGGCACAAGGTATCAAGGCAGAAATCAATATTGAGATTGTTAATATGTAAGGGAGGTGCGTGCGATGCCGCATTTTGATGCAATGATCCAACAGAAGCAGAAATTGCGTGAGGCGATTTTGAAAAATCAAAAGGTGTGCGACCTACTTGTTAATACTGGAAATAACGTGGCGAATTTCGACCATGTTAAGCTAGGCAGTAAGAGTCCTGCGGCAAAGCTCGTAAAGACGCACTTCTATATCCCAGACACGACAACTGTGGATGGGAATTATATCACGATGCGCAGTCGCGTGGTTTACGCCGATACGGACGTCGTAAAAGAAGTGGCGATTATCGTTTATGTAATTTGCAACCAAGACCAGATTGATTTACTTCAAGGGTCACGGGCGGATTTGCTTGCAGACGAAATCGACCAGATCCTTAATAACGGCGATATGCCGCTGTTTGGGTACGGTGGCATTAAAATCGGAGTGGCAGAAGAGGTACAGTTCAACAACGGCTATTACGGCTGGGAGATCCCGTTTACCACTCATGAGATAAACCGGAGGGCAGAACTCCTGTGACGGACGATCTTAAAATATTTCGTGGCGGAGACTACGAAATCAACTCAAAGATAACGCTTCATCAACCGACGCTTGGTGAAATCAGCGACTACGGCGAAAAAGAATATTTCGGTCTAGTTCGGTCAATTTGCTCCACACCTGCTGACCACAAAGTAGATATTTATGAGAATCTGGGCATCTATTGGGATGCTGTTGATGAGTTTGAGTTATTCGTACAGTTGTCGTTTGCGTTTCGTGAATCAGATATGAGCATTCTGTTTGGTGATCTGGACTGGACGTCATTTGTGCCAGCCATCAATCCGAATACAAAAGAAATTGTGTTGCGGAACAAAGATGGCGTGGTGATTGACCGGGCGATTCACTTTTTAATTACAGATGCTCTGCGAAAAATGCACTGCTTTGAAAAGAACGTCGATGTTGGATACGACGAGTTTACAAAAGACGCAATGATAGAAGATGAAAAGGATGAGCGAGAACTGGCGGCTAGAAAGCCGTACAGTTCTTTTTTATTGCCTTTAATTTCATCGCTGACGAATTGCGCTGAGTTCAAGTATCGGCATGATGATGTCTGGACGTTACCAATCGGGGCGTTTATGGACTCTGTGCGACGGATTCAAAAGCGTGTTAACTACGACAATCTTATGCATGGCGTTTATAACGGCTGTGTAGAAGTGAAAAAGATAAAAAAAGAAGAATTTAACTGGATGGGAGAACTGAAATAGTTCTCCTTAATTTTGTGTTTGAAAGGATGAGATATTATGTTTTCTGCGAACACTTTTGTTATTGATAAAGTGCGTCGTGTGACTCAGGTCAATCTTGAGACTGGCATTGTTGACTGGACGCTTACCAGCATTGAGAGTCCGTCTATCGAGTTCACCGGTGAGTCAACCGACAAGACAGATGCTCAGGGTGTGCTTATCGCTCGTTTTGATACCGCTAAGGGTGTGAACTTCTCTGGCGAGGGTTCTCTGCTGTCGATGCCTCTGATGGCTGCGCAGCTCGGCACTGAGGTGCAGACCGGCTCTAGCACCGCTAAGGTCACTGGCAAGACCTTTGAGATTCTGAAGGTTGATGGCGGCAAGGCAACCATGACGCATAAGCCGAAGGTCGCTCCGACCGTCGTTTACAAGATTACTTCGGACAAGAACATCGAGTCCACCATCGAGGTCGGCTCTGGCACGGACAAGGCTTCTATTGCCGATACTGTTATCACTCTGCCTACTGGTTTTGCTGGCACTCAGATCGGTGTGCTCTATGAGTACGAGGCCGAAGATGCGATCAAGGTCACGGATGGTTCTGAGAATCATGCTGAGGCCGCTGAGTACATTGTCGATATTCTTGCTTGCGATGTCTGCAACGCTTCTGTCAAGCGTGCCGGTTCCATCGTGTTCCCGAAGGCCAAGATTGACAACAACTTCTCTATCGACCTGACTACTGAGGGTACGCACCCGTTCTCCTTCAGCGCTCTGAAGGATTACTGTTCCGACGACGAGGAACTGTGCTACGTCCTCTTCAATAAGTAATCGGAGAGCAATTATGCAGAGACGTTGCAAGGTCTGCGGCGCTGTGTACGAGACGTGTTACTCGTGCGAGAAGCAGCGTAGCTGGCGCGTCCATACTGACACCGCAGACCACTACTACATTTTTACTACGCTGATGACATACGAGTATGATCGTGATGCCAAGAAAGCGTACCGTGCGTTGCGCAAGCGCGGCGTAGATTTTCTGCACACGAGTGTGTATGAACCGACTGTAGAAATTCTGCTGGACGAAATCTACGAGAAAAATAACGCTGACAAGGCGAAGAAAATGCGCACTACCGTTGAACTTGGTGTCATTGATGATAAATCGGCTCAGGATGTTGAGGCAAAAACGGATTAAGTTAAGGAAGGGAGGACGAATGTCCTCCCTTTTTCTGAACTTTCAGATTGGTGGTGAATACGATAAAGATTTTGGCGGTAGACCAAGCGCGTCATGGGGCATGGGCGATGTTTAATTACGAGTCAAAAGAACTGATTGGGCATGGCACATGGTCGTTTGACAATAAGAAATATACATTTCCGAAGGCGGTTAGAAATATCGAGGTACTGATAGAAAATATCATGAACACGCAAGGAATTGATGCGGTTTTCTACGAGGACATTCAGTTGCGTGTAAACGCACAAGGCTTTAAGAGACTCGCACAGTTGCAGGGTGTACTCATCAATCTCGCAGAGAAAAATGAATACCTTTATGATTTGGTTCAACCGTCGCAGTGGCAGAACTACTGCATGGCACGTGGCAGAAGTGAGAAAGAGATCAAAGCCAAAGTCAAGCAATTGGAAAGTGCTACGCACAAGAAGCAGTCTAAAGTCCTTTCCATACAGGCTGTAAACGACTTGTTTGGCATTGAGACTGAGAACGACAATCTGGCCGACGCGTGTTGCATCGGCTGGTATGTAGTAAACAACATTCCTATTAAAATCAAGGAGAAAACTTTATGAAAAAATCCGCCGATTTCATCGACCTGTTGGGTCTTGACGATGTAGAGGATATTCTCGGAGAACAGCTCCCAGACCCCGGACTGCTTGAATATTATCGTCGCCTCAAAGACCGTGAAATTCTTTGGAATGACGATGTTGACGAAAGTATGATTGAGGTGTCGATGTGTATTCGCAAGTGGAACATCGAGGACAAAGGCAAGTCTGTTGATGAACGCAAGCCCATTAAGATTTTCATTAACTCAGATGGCGGCGATCTCAATACCATCATGAACGTTGTTGACATGATTGAGCTGTCTAAGACACCCGTTATTACGATTGCGCTTGGCAAGGCGTATAGTGCCGGTGGTCTGCTCCTGATGGCAGGTGATACGCGGTACATTTTCAAGAATACGAGTTGCCTGATTCACGATGGCTCGTCTGGCATTTACGGTACGACAGGCAAGATGCTGGACAACCTTGAGTTCACGAAAGGGCTTGAGAAGCGTATTCGAGATTATATCATTACGCACACGAGTATTCCGGGCGATCTGTACGACAGTAATTATCGTCGTGATTGGTTCTTGTTCTCGGATGAGATGATTCGCTACAACGTCGCGGATGAAATCATTGAAGACATCGACCTGATTTGAGGTAGATATGGCGAAGAAGAATACGACTATGAATATCGGCGAGGCTCCGATTACGCTTGATGAACATCCTTTTTACGGACTAAAACTGGATAAAGATCAGGAAGCGTTTCGAGATGCTATCTGGGATGAAAGTAAACGTATCGTGTTTTGTAATGCGAAAAGCGGCTCTGGTAAGACGCTGATTGCTACGGCTACTGCGAACCTGCTTTGTGCGCACAGTTTGTACAGTGGCATCGTGTACGTTGCCGCGCCCACGCAGGAGCAGAAACAAGGCTATCTTAAAGGCACTATTGAAGAGAAGTCTGAACCGTATTTTGAGCCTTTTTATCAGGCGCTTGATAAAATCGGGGTTAACCTGAATACAGCATTCATGGATGGTGGTCAGAACGAGAAATGCGGCATGGCTTACATTGAGTGTGTGACGCACACATTTCTGCGCGGCGTGAACTTTGAAAACAAGGTAGTTATCATCGACGAGTCGCAGAACTTTTATTATGACGAATTGAAAAAGGTTCTGACGCGAATTAACGACAACTGCAAGACTATCGTCATTGGGCATGACGGTCAGATAGACCTCTACTCGAATCCTGAGCGTAGTGGGTTTGTCGGTTACATGGATTGGTTCGATGGTGACTCACGTGTTGCGGTCTGCAAATTAACGAAAAATTATCGCGGGTGGGTCAGCCAGCACGCAGATGATTTTGACTTTGCGGCGATGTACGACAAGAATTAAAAAAACTAACTATTGTTGAGGTAATTTTAATATATGAAGAAACTTTCTGTAGATACTATGAAGAAATATATGAAAACAAAAGAAGTTCCGAAGTATGTCAAAGTACACTACGAATTTGATGGTGCGGAGTTTGATGTTGAAGTGCGCACGAGCCTGTCATGCGCGGAGCAGTCGGCTTTTATCAGTCGCGTTCTTGCCGGATGCTTTGATGACAGTGGCAATTTCCGGCCTGAGTATTTCGACCCGATGTTCCACGCAACCGTGCTTCAGATGATGACTAACGTGCCGCCGATTCCGATTCGCGGAGCTGCTGGTGATGATGGCGAAAAATTACTTGACATCGACGCGATGGACGAGCTGTATGACGCGCTGGCTCTTGAAAACGATGAGGCAACTGAGGATTTTTGCGGCTTCATTTGGTATCTGTATGGCCTTTGTGACAATGTTGCGGAATGTCGTCGTGCACGCAATCTAGCCAATAACGGCGTGACTGGCGACTTGTCTGCCATTGTTAGTGGTGCACGTCGTTTCGTTGAGTCCCTTGTTGACAAAGTGGATAGCGTGGACACAGAAGAACTGCTTGCGTATGCTGGCAAACTGTCTGAGTTAACACATGGAGTTGATGCTGAAGGTGTGGCGGACGCAATGCTTCGTCTGTACAAAGCGGAGGAATCTGAGTAACAACTGCCGCCTGTCGCCAGCGGCCAATAAGAGTGCGACTTGTTTACGATTGCCGCCCGACTGCGTGCGGCATACAAGTGCAGCCTTGCAACGGGAGCGCCTTATGGCGCTCCCACATTTTTAACATAAGGTGGTGGGTGCTATGAATATCAAAGAGGCGCTTGCTCATGCAAATAAGCAATTAAAACCTAAAATCGACTCCGCGCTTTCCAGAGAAGTATATCAGGTTGTCGTAGATGTAGAAGCATTCTCCATCGATGAAAAGGTCTACGATACATATAGACCTCTCATGTACGAGCGACGTGGCGACATGGGCGGTCTTGCTGATAAGGGGAACATCATAATGAAAGGCGGAAAGGCCGCGAATGGTGTGTTGCGCGTTATCAATATAACTGATCCCAATCCGGGAGGTGTGCTCAATCGAGATCGGGTTACGGTTGGTAAAAGTCTGCCGGAACTAATTGAGTATGGTAATAACCACCGTTGGGGCTATAAATATGATTTTCAGTCTAATGGCGCATATATGAACCCAAGGCCGTTTACTGAGGCTACGATTCGGCATCTTCGATACGTTGGATCTCATGTTTTAGCTTTGCAAAATGGATTGAAGCGCCAAGGCATCAAGTCGAGAATAACTGGAAGCTCTTGCGAGAATTTAGACGATATATTTTAATAACGAGGTGGTGATTTAATGAGCGATGAATTGGAAGTTGTCGTAACAAGTGTACTTGAGGCAGATGAAGAAGCGTCATCAAGACGGATAGCAGCACAACTGCCAAGCATCTCCGACAAGGTAAATCAGTCAAGCAAAATCAAAGTCGGAATTGCGCTTGACGATAGTGCAGTTAGTGCGCAGGCAGGTGCATTTATACAAAAAATCAATCAAAAGGTCGCCGCCAATAAAGTCGGCGTCAAGTTGGGGCTAGACCAAGAGTCGATTGCAAAATTACAAACGGAACTTGGTAGCCTGCACGTCGATCCGTCAATTACGAATAGCATGGTCGAGCAAATCGACAAGATGGGCATTCGTATTGATAGAGTTAGTGGTAGTTGGAGACAGGTAGCTGATAGTGAACGCCAACTTTTAGCGTTAACAATTCAGGGGACAGATGAGACTGGTAAGGCTGTTTCTTATTTGCAGACGTATGATGCGGAAACACAAGAAATCAGCACAACGATGACAAACGTTACGCTCAATTTGGAGCAACAACGTAAGTCTGCTGCGGCATTAGCCAAGCAGGTCGAAAAAGACAACCAGTCTCGCTTGAATTTTCTATCAAAACAGCAAATTGAGATAAATAAAATCAATGCTTCTTACACTGGCCAGAGTTCACAGAAGCCGATTGTTGACCAGACGAGACTTGAATCGTTTGGCGCTAAGGTTACAGAAATCAATAACAAAATTGCTGTACTTAAAGCTGCAAGCGGTGCACTGAGTGGAGAGCAACAGAGAGAGATTGTCGAACTCATTGCCAATGCAAAAGCGCTTGGTGAAGCGTATCGTACATTAGAGCGCGCTCCGACAAAGTTGCGCACGAAAGATGTCGTGACGATTCGAGATGAGGAATTGTCCAAGTTAGATGCCTATAAAACAAAACTCGCAAATGTGGGCAATTTGACGCAAGATTTTGCATCCAGAATTGATAGGCTTCATAACGAGCTGAGTGGGGCTTCGGATGGAGCCGCATTGACAAAATATCTTAATCAATTTAGCACTCTGAGTGCTGAGGTCAAGAGTTTTGATGCTCAGGTCGCTGGCGTTATTCAGAAATATAATTCCTTGCTTTCAGCTCGTGGCAGAGCTACGCAAATAAGCAAGAAGATGGCCAGAACGAGTCATGGGACTGAAGAGTATCAGATTATGGCGACGGAGCTGGCTCGTGTTGAAGCAGAGCAAGCAAAAATTACGCAAGAAATCATGACTCAAGCTCATCTTGTGCCAGAAGTCGTTGCTGCTGCAAAAGCACGCTCACAGCATGACGAAAAGATTGTCCAACAAAACTATGAACTCGCTGTTGCAGAAGGCAGAGTAAAAGATGCTGTTACGGTTATCAATAACGAAATGGCGTCAATGCCTCAAAAAGTTGCAGAACTTCAGGCGCGTTTTTCGGCTCTTGCAAATCCGACTACGAGTCTTGCTACTAATATAGCAAAGTTTAAAGAGCAAATCGCTTCTGTAAATGGTAACGATGGACAAGATAAAGTCATTGCTTATGAAAAACTCCTTCAAATTTTAGAGAACTGCACGTCCGAGGTAACACATCTTGAAAAATTGTCGAGGCTTGATGTTGCAGATTCTCGTTTTGAGTCTGGGCTTGCCAAAGCAAAGCAAGACCTAATCACAATTGAAACAAAGTGGAGTGCGCTTAAAAACGACCCCGGTCTTAACGCACAACTCAACCAGTTAAAAGTCAGCCTTGGCCGTGTAAACAGTCAGGCTGACTTCTCAAAATGGAAAGCTCAACTCAGTACATTCCGTGCTGAGGTCAAAGCTGCTGGCAAAGACACGTTGTCGTTCGGAGACGTTCTCAAGAACAATCTCTCCAAAGTTTCTCAGTGGATTGGAGCAACGACAATTATCTTCAAGACGTGGCAAACCATTAGAAATGGCTTTAATGTTGTCAAAGACCTCGACAACGCGCTTATCGATCTCAAGAAGACTACGCGCGCGACGGAAGAGCAGTATCGTAGTTTCTATTATACAGCGAACCAAACTGCAAAGGAACTCGGAGCGTCTACTAAAGACATTATTCAGCAGACATCTGATTGGGCAAGACTCGGTTATTCGCTGGATGATGCGACTACGTTGTCTCGCAATTCGGCCATCTTCTCTGCGGTATCTGAGGATTTGGATTTGACTGAAGCCACAGATGGTCTTGTCAGTATGCTGAAAGCGTTTAAGGAATTGGATGTTGACGATTCTCTTGACGGAATCATCTCTAAGATAAACGAGGTTGGCAACCATTTTGCTGTGTCAAATGCTGACATTGTAGAGGCTCTGACTAGATCGTCTTCTGCAATGGCTGCGGCAAATAGTACGTTCGAGCAAACGGTTGCATTGGCAACCGCTGCAACGGAAATCACGAGAGATGCATCTCAGGTTGGTAATGCTCTGAAGACGATCTCTATGCGCATCCGAGGGTATGACGAGGAAACGGAAACGTTCTCCGATGACCTCAAAACTATCACGGGCGATATTGCAGACCTGACAAAGGTCGCAAGCAATAATAAACAAGGCATTAGCTTGTTCGAGGCTGATGATCCCAATACTTATCGCGCGCCATATGAAATTCTGAAAGACATTGCTGACATTTGGGATGAAATTAGCGATAAAAATCAAGCGAAGTTGCTTGAAAAGCTATTTGGCAAGCAGCGTGCTCAGGTCGGCGCTGCAATTATCTCGAACTTTAAGCAAGCAGAAAAGGCTATGGATGCTATGGCTGGTTCTGCTGGTAGCGCATCAAAAGAGCTGGCGCGTGCTCAAGATTCCATCGTATTCAAGTTGAATGCGCTGAAAGAAACTTGGGTTGGTGTCGCTCAGAATCTTTATGATACGCGAACGATTAAGAATGTAATTGACCTCTTGACGGGTATGTCTGGCGTTATCCAGACAATCACGAAGAGCCTTGGAACGCTTGGCACGGTATCTGCCGGTGTTCTTGGCGTTCAATTTATTCGTTCTGTGGGTAGACCCAAAATGACGGGTTCTCATGATGTGCCCACATATGCTCTGGTGGTGACACGGAACGAGCTTGCAGCGTGAGTCGCAAGTGAGGGAGCATTGGCAAAACAGCCGAAATTGGCCGAAAGGCGGGTGGTTTTGTAATTCCACTCCGGGAACCGAAAGGAATCCGCAGCGAAGCTCATGTTCGCATGAGAACGTTCAGAGAGTATAATGGCTGCACGGCTCAATGAGTCGTGAAGGGGTATTCCAAATCAGCGCGACAGCGCAAAAATTACAGGCGGGTCACGCCGCCGACCAAAATAGTGATATAGTGAGTCGCTGAAGCATTGCTTCACAAACCCGTGAGCCGCCTGTTGCAGCATACGGCTCACAAACTGGCAGAGAGACGTTGCTGGAACAACATTTCTCTGAATGCCTGATGAGCCACCTGCGGCAACAGGTGGCTCATCTAAATAAAGGATAGGTGTAATTGGTGGTATTGAACGAGGCGTATGATGCAAGCGTGTTTGACAAAAGCGTTTGTGACGGGTATGAATCTGCATGGGCAGAATTCGAGAAGTTGGTTGAGATCGGCGTTGCGTCTAGGCGCGGATGCCAAATAGAATCCGTGCAAAAGAACGCGATTTGTGGCAATGTTTAGGTGTCGTATGATAGAAAATGAATATAAGTGGTTCTTGACTAATTATTCCGATTTATTTAAAGAGTATGGTGATTCTTTCCTTGCAATAAAAGATGAAGCTGTGTTTGGGACATATAGTTCCTATGCTGATGGTGTAAGGGAAACGTCTAAAAACGAGAAATTGGGAACTTTTATTGTCCAGAAATGCAATGGTCACGAATCTGCCTATACAAATTATGTCGCTAATGACATATGCTTATAGCATGGGCTTTGTGTTAATTAAAGTGGTTGACCATGCGGATTAAATAATGGTATAATGAATACGCAAGACGGTATGTAATAACATAAATCTCGAAAATCCCATTTTTGTATTGACAATTTGTAAAAAAGTTGTAGATTGAAATTGTAATACTTAAAGAGGGGTTTCATGATGATTCTTGTCGATAATTGTGCTGAAAAAGTTGTTGACAAAATGAAGGCTAGTATTCCGCCTGAGACGAGGCTCGCACGTTGTGAACACAAGTTTAAAACGTACTCTAATCTTGTCATTATATTTATGTTTGTTGCGCCTGTTGCCTTATCTTTGCTGTATTTGTTGTTGGATTGGAGAAGCAAAGTTGCCCAATTTTGGGCGGATGGAGTAGCCACTGCTCTAGTTGTCCTCGTCGGAATTTTTCTTTTATTTTTGCAATTCGTATATGAGGAATCTGTATTAAAATTACGAGAAGATGCAGAGTATTCAAAAACGAGTATAGAACAGCTAAAACAAGATTATATGTTTTCATTTTCTATAGCCCTTGAATTGCTTGATTCTGTCTTTGAGTCTGGGGATGTATCTTTCAAGACACTTATGAATATTTGTGCAGATGGTATTAAGACGAGTTGTTCACAAAGATTCAATTCTCCAAAGTGTTTTGCTGTTAATATTTATGAGTATGATTCGCTTGAAGGGAACGTGAGGTTGATCGGCGTCAGCCGCGACAAGGCGGTTCATCGTATAGTCGATAACGATTTATATCGTTATGGATTGTTTGTGTATCGAAAAGTCGATAGCAAAGAACTCGATAAATATTATTTTGTCAAGTGTTTAAAAGGTGACGTCGATAAGTATGTGTTGCCCTCGTGGAAAGATATGGTCGAAAATTTCTATTGGGCACACTGGAAAACGAAAAAACAATATGAGCGCGCTAAATATGGCGCAAGAAGGAATTGTAGATTAGCTGGATTCCGATATAATCAGTACATGGCAATACCAATTTTAGACATCGGATTTAACACAGAAATTCTTATTGAAATAATTGCATATGATGACGCCTTTATAGCGCCCCAAGAACAGTTGTTAGATCAGTGTGAGCGGTTATCCGGTGTATACGGGCAACTTTTCGGGGTTGTCTATAAAATTGCTGATAAGGGACAAAATGGTTATCGAAGGGAGCGCCCTCATGAAGAAGAAGCGGTTTGTAATTAAACAGTCGAAGGCTGGCAATAGAGCCGCCAAAGCGGGTGTACTTGTGGTATCGCCCATAAAAAAACGCGGTGAATTTCAAATTGCAATAAATTCTGATATTTCGGACAAGCAGTTACAAGCAATTCGAGAGAGACAAATTGAATCTGAAAAGACGACGCGCAGAATCCAAGAGAACTACGACATGCTATCAAAGAGCATGATGAATAGCAGGGCGAAAATTTATGGTAATTCCAGTCAATAAAGAAAAAGGCGAGGCTAAATGGCCTCGCCTTCGTCATGTCAAAACTTGCTACCACAATTATTGCATTTCCACGTCTTTCCACAATCTCCAAGTCCATAAATTCCTACCAGCGCTATTTTTGCAGCCTTCTTCATCGTGGTCAGTCGCGTGAGATTTTCAGAGCCGCAGATGGGGCATTTGGGAACGTGCTTGGGACGTGTCGCAACATTGCCTGTGTTCTGAGGAAAGTAATAGTTTTCAATGCCACCAACGCTTCTAAAATACTCTATACTTTCTTCCGATTCAGGGAACATATTGGCGTAGTTGGACTTGTATTTAGATAGGCTGGTGTCTAATTGCGACTTGTCAAAATAGTTTTCAAAAGCATATCGCGCGGCAACAAAGTCTGATAATGTACAGGCCGAGACTGTCCACTTGGCAGGCCACCATGTTTCTACCTTTAAATTATCGCGTCTTATTTTGTTGTATTCTTCGTTTGTTATATCTAATTCAACATATGGTATATCGCACACACAACTTTTTAAAGCATCTACTTTCCATGGTGCTGTTAATAATTTTTTTCTTTCTGAAATTGTGTTGCAGTCTTTTATTGTAGCACACTTAGGGCAAGCGATAACTTTCGGCGAATATTTGCAATGTGGGCAACTTGGCGCTCCCTTCCAAGGTTCTCCGCAGCTCGGGCAAACGTTTCCTTGTAGACGCTTTTTTGCATTGCGGATAGTGTCTTCGAATGCCATCATTTCACCTTCTTTATTTTAGTTATTTAGATTACCATATTTTCTTGTATATGTCAACTCGCACATTAGTTTGAAGCAATATAATGTTTGGTCGGCATTATGTTTGCATGATTTGGCATCATTTAATGCGTTGCGAAAGGCAAGGCAAGAAGTTGAGGCGCTAGATAACGAATACGAGAAAATACAGACGGCTGGTGCGACATCTGCTGGGTCGGCTAATGGCAATGTCGTACCTTTTCCAACAAATGCAACGCAAGAATTAGATGATGGAAAAATAAATGAATACGCAGCCGCTTTGGCTGGATTATCCGAAAAACAGAGAGAAGTGTTACTTAGTCAAGCAACGCTTACGGATAGCGAAAGGGCTGCGGTTAGGCAGAGTTTAGAGGCGACTAAGGCAATCACGGATGAGGGTTTTGCTCTCGCCGCCAAAAAACTGGGGACTGATGCCGATACTTTGGCGTCCAAACTTAACCTTGATGCCAAGAAGAAATACACGCAAGCGGAAATAGAGGCAAGGATTAGGACGGCCGAGTTCGGCGCTGCGCTAACTGAAGAAGAAATTCGCCAACGCGCCGCAGAAATCACTACAAGAAGTCACGCCGCCTCTCTTAAAGAATGGGCTGGCAGCATGGCGCTTGCTGTCAAGGCCGCTGCAAAGAACTTCATCAGCAGCCCTATAGCAATCATTTCCGCCATCACGACGATCGCTTCTGTGGGCATCAATGCGATTCGCAATGCTCAAGAAAAAGCAAAACAGGCTGCTGAGGAAAACGAGCAAAAGGTCAATGACGTTGCTAACACTGCAAACGATCAGCGTGAACAATTGAACGACCTCATTGCGCAGTACAGCAAACTTGCTTCTGCCGGTGATTTTGATTCATCCTCTCGTGAGCAAGCCAGAAGCATCCAAGACCAGATCACAGAGTTGGTTGGCTCTCAGGCGAACAACCTTGACCTTGTGAATGGCAAGTTAGATGACGAGGTTTCCAAGCTCAAAAATGTCTCTGCTGAACAGGCGAAACAGAATGCGAATGCGCTTCAGACGAAGGTGGAAAGTGCCACAAACAAGTACAAGCAAGGTGCTCTTACCGAGGACGCTGGCACTAAAACGATTGACAACCCGTATTCTATGGGAGCCGACATTGAGCTTGCAAATAGCAAGGCTCTGAATGAAGCGCTTAAAGAAGCCCGTTATTCCGGCGAGGCATTGCTGGATGTCAACAACAAGATAGACGTAAGCTGGGCGGCTATGGGCAAAGACGCCGCTGGCATGGTCGATATCTATAAAGAGATTCAAGATACGCTTTTGAGCACTGACGAATGGCGTAGCACAGATGAGAACGAGAACTCTCAACTCTTGAATGACATCCAGAGTAAAATTGATCTCTATCAAAGTATCGTTGATGAGTATAATTCGGCGGTTGCAAATCAGATGCAGAATGATGCTGTCATTAAAATATCTGATATGCTCAAGGAAATGACGGTCAATTCTCAAGAGACGTTCGATTCCTTTATCGCGTCTATCAACAACATGGCGGGTGCGTCAGATCAGTATAAGCAATATCTGACTGAAGTGGCCAATCAGACCTTCCCGCAATATGCCGATGCGGCTCAAAATGCAACGAACGCGACTGACTCCTTCAGCGCTGCCATGTCCACCGTCAAGGATGTGATGAGCGAGGCATCGTCTACGTCTATTGATGCTGCGAATAAGGCTGAGGCAGATGCCATTAGAGAAGAAACTGCTGCGCTTGAGGCATCCAATAATGAACTTCAAAAGCATATTGATAACCTGCAAAATGCCAATGATAAACGCAGCACTCTTGCGATTTCGGACTACACAGCCGAAATCGCAAAGAACAATGCGGCGATTGCTGAGAATAACCGGTTGTTGAATAATATGCCAAGCCCGTGGTCTGGCATCCTAAGCACTTTTGACACATGCTCTGGCGTACTTGAGCAAATCGCGTCGATTCAGAATACAGTCGCGGACAGCTTCACAATTTCTGCCGACAAGGCGCGTGAGTTTGCTGAGGCGTATCCTGAGATTCTTGCGAATGCAACCGTATCCGCTGATGGTCAGGTGACGTTGAATCAGGGCGTCGTTGATGCGTTTATCAGCGGCAAACAAGAACAGGTTAATGCGGCCATTGATGCGGAGATTGCAGACCTTCAGGCTAAGAAAGCATCTCTTGAAGGCCAAATGGCGTTTGCTCAGGCCGAACTCGAAATTGCACAAAATGTTGGCGATGGCGAGGGGCAAATTTCCAAGGAAGTCGCTGAGTATCGTATCAATACTGGAAACATAGTGGCTTGTAAATGCAGGTCACGTTCATAGGAATATGTTCGAAAAATAGAAACCCATTGAAATGCTGGGACACCCTAAAGGCAACCGCGCCACAACGTAAGAGTGAACAACTCTAAGCGTGATGGCGACGAAAGTAGAAAGAAGCGGTTGCATGGCGCAAGGTTAAAACCTAAACGCTAGAATAATGGGCAATCAGCAGCCAAGCCTCGAAAAGAGGAAGGTTCAACGACTATCCCGGAAGGGAGTAGGACGGCAAGCGATAGGCCGTCCGAAGTGGTGGGCATCCCATCAAGAAATCTCAAATTACCTCTTGACAAAGAAGGAAAAAGAAGGTAATATAATAGTGAATTATCCGAAATGCATAATATTTTCGGACGGAAGAGATTTCTTGAGGATGAAGATATAGTCTGCGCCAGAGCGAAAGCACTGGACGGCGAAAGCCGGTTGCGGTGTAGCGAACCGATAAGGAATCTCCCTTATAACTAACGAAGGGAGGTGCAACGATGATTAAGTCTTACAAGATAAGACTATACCCGACGAAAGAGCAAGAAGCTCTAATGTGGAAACACATCGGAGCTTGCCGATACATTTGGAACTATATGCTTGCGTATCAGGAAGAACAATACGCGAATGGCGAGAAGCATTTGTCTGCATTTGATATGATAAAACTTCTGACGCCGTTGAAGAAAGACGGAGAGCATGAGTGGTTATGCGAAGTGTCGAATGCGTCTTTAGGCGTTGTTTGTCGTGATCTTGATAAAGCGTATAAAGGTTTCTTCAAGAAGATTGCGCGTTTTCCGAAATTCAAGAGCCGCAAGCATAATAAACCGAATTACCCTGTAAGAGCAGATGATATGTATTTCAAAAACGGGAATACGGTTCATGTAGCGAAAGTTGGAATGGTCAAATACAAAACAGATTTTGACCTACCGCAAGGTAAAGGGAACAAGTTTACGAATCCGCGAATTTCAAATGTAAATGGCAAATGGATATTATCTTTCGGTATGGAGAGCGAGAACCAAGCGCCTGTGCTGACGGATATTTCAATGGGTATAGATTTAGGAGTAAAAGACTTAGCAATAGCGGAATTTAATGGGACGAAGATCACATATCGCAATATCAACAAAACGTCAAAGATGAAGCGTCTTGAAAGACAGATGCGGCATCTAAAGCGCAGTATTTCCAGAAAGTATGAGCAAAATCGTAAAGGAAATACGTTTGTCAAGACGAACAACATAATGCGAAGTGAAGAACGTCTCAAAAAGATGTATGCACGAATGACCAACATTCGCACGAACTACATCCACCAAACGACGCATGATCTTGTGTCACTGCTCCCGAAAAGAGTGGTGATGGAAGACCTGAATGTAATTGGAATGATGAAAAATCGTCATCTTAGCAAAGCAATTCAGGAGCAGTGTTTTGCGGAGTTCATTAGACAGATGCAGTATAAGTGCGAATGGAACGGAATTGAGTTTGTTCAGGTGGATAGGTTTTATCCAAGCAGCAAGACTTGTTCTTGCTGTGGTGCGATTAAGCACGACTTGAGGCTCAGAGACAGGGTATACGTGTGTGCAGAGTGTGGCGCGGAGATAGACCGCGACTACAACGCCGCTATCAATCTAAGCAGGTATGTAGCCTAAAATGCAGAGGGGCTACAACCTCAAGGTGTCGTTGCACCTTTAGACTGTGGAGCGTCAAACAAACCCAAGTAGTTACGACGAACGGGGACGCTGTGAAGCAGTAAGTTACTGTTAGTTCAACGTAACACAACGGCAAGCACTCATTGACAACGGAGTACAAGAAGCAGATGCATGGCGTCTTGCGGCTGCTGCTATGGCTCAAAACACGGAAGATTTTGACCGTGTGGCGATGGAAGTTTGTACGGATGTCAATGGGAATTTCAACGCTGCTGCTTATAACGCGGCGCAGTCCATTTATCAGAACATGGCGTCTGGCAAGTCGAGCGTAGCATCTTTTGCAAAGCAATGCCATGAAGCTGCGAAGGCGTTTGCTGGAATTGGCAGCGGCGAAGAAAGAGGTATGGACGCCGTAGTCGGTGGAGCGACAGGCGCTGTATCTGGCAAGTCGATTGATCTCAACCTCACGAGTGGCAGTTTTGACGGGACTAATTACACCTATAAGGCCACCCAAACGTCGCTTGATGATTTTACCTCAAACTTGCAACTTGATATTTCAAAATATCAGCAACAGATTGCTCAAATTGATTCTCAGATTGCGCTTCTTGAATCTCTGAAGAACAAACCGCTTGGTAGCTATGGCAACTCTAGTGGTGGCGGTGGCTCAAAAGGTGGTTCTGGTGGAGGATCTAGCTCTAGCACTAAAGAGGTTGAGGAATACATCGCCAGCATTGACGAGTATCGTGAGGCTTTGGAACGTCTTGCTCGTACTCAGGCAAAGGTTGATGAGATTCAGCAGAAAATCAATCTCTCAGACAATCTCGAAGAGCAGTTGCTCATGCAACAGGTGCTCATTGGAGCATACGAGCGTGAGCAGGATGCGCTTGTCAATCTGAATAATCAGCGCAAGAAAACGCTTGCATCCGGTGCAGAGGAACTGCGCAACATGGGATTTGCGGTTGAGTATAACGCAGAAAAGAACGAGTTCTTTGTGGAGAACATGGAACACGTCAACGACCTTGTTGCGGACAGCGCCGGAGAGTTTGACACGTTGCAAGAGGCGACGAACGACCTCCGCAAGAGTACAGAAGAGCACATCAAGGCGCTCGAAGACCTGAACAAATCCAATCAGGATAGCGCGAATGATTTTGCAGACCTCAAGACGAAAATCAAAGACGCTCGTGAGGAAATTCAGAATCTCCTTGAGACGATGGTCAAGAACAAGTCTGAGGCCGTTGACTCCATTCAGGAAGTGTACGAGACGCTTCATAATGCGGCTGATGAGTACGCTAAGAGCGGGTACATTGCCATTGACACCTTGCAGAGCATTATCGACCTTGGTATGGAGTACGTCGCTTATCTCATGGACGAGAACGGCAACCTTGTCATCAACGAGGAACGTATCAAGAAAGTCATTGCGGCGAGAACGCAGCAGATGGCTGTCGAGACGGCGCTCACTTACGTCGAATCGCTGAGAATCGCAAAGCAAAACGACGATGTAGAGACGATGAATCGGCTGCTGAATGCGACCGAGGAAACGACGAACGCGACGTGGGGATTGGTGTATGCGAACCTTAGTATGCTTGACCTCACAGAGGAACAGCGTAAGGCGGCTCTTGCAAACATCAACGCGCTTCGTGCTCTTGCTGACAGTGCGGTTGATAGCATCGGCAAATCGTCGGATGCCTTGTCGGACAGCCTGAACAACATGAAGGACGGGCTGGATAGCATTTTGGATTACGTCATCTCCATGCTCACTCAGCAAATCAATGACCAAATTGATTCTTTGAATGACATGAAAGACGCTTACTCTGAGATAATTGATCTCAAGAAAGAATCTCTTGAGGCTTCTAAAAATGAGAATAATTATCAAAAAGAGCTTGCCGATAAGATGAAGGAGATGGCGAAGCTCCAAGCTCGTATCGACATCTTGTCTCTTGATGACAGCCGGTCTGCACAGGCGGAGCGCGCAAAGTTGATGGAAGAGATGCAAGAACTTCAGGGCGAAATGTCCGAGAAGCAGGCAGACCATGCTCGTGAGGCTCAGGAGGATGCGCTTGACAAGATGAACGAGGCGTATGGCAAGGAAAAGGACAAAGAGATTGAGGTGCTTGAGGAAAGCATTTCGTCGTATCAGAAAAAGTATGACATGGCGATAAAGTATATACAAGAGCATTGGGACACGCTTTTTGATGAACTCATCAATTGGAACACGGAGTATGGCAATGACATGAACGAAACTGTTGTTAAGGCGTGGGAGAACGCTCTTGAGGCTGTCAAGAAATATGGTAGTTATGTTGACGCGCTCGACAAGGTTGACGATGACATCGGCAAAAACGATTCATCTGGTAATAATTCCAATACGACCATTGGCAAGACAGAGTACGATGAGCAGTACACCAACGGAGAAAAAGTCCATGCTATTGTTAAGCAGATGTATGCAAATTCAGAGGCGTGGCATACTGCTGATGAGGATGAGCGTAAAAGGCTCGCTGATGATAGTGCCCGGTTAGGAAGAGAACTTGAGAAGTATGGTGTATATGTTTATCGTGATAACTCTGGCACTTGGCGTATAAAGGGGACAGATGAAAAACTGTTTGAGAAATACGACAAGTATAAGTACAACAATGGAATCGGAGAACTTGATGAAGTCGAAACTGTCAAGAATGATTCTGGTAAAAAGTTAAAAAACGGCTGGTTTTATAAGGGACTTGCCGCTTCCGTGCAACGAATCAATCGTGGTCAGGCTGCGATGTCAAAATTGTCTGGTAATGGTACGTCAAAACTGTATTCGAATGACGCAAATGCTGCTACAAAGTATGTTTCGACCGACAACAGTCAGACGGTTAATATCGTATTTGGAGATACGAATATCACGAACGCCGACCAGAATACGGTTGAGCAACACGCGAAGGTTACTGAGGATCAGGTCAATCAGATTGCTAAGATTCTTGGTGTTAGAAGGTAGTAAGATGCGGGAGCGCCATTCGGCGCTCCCGTTTGCGTAATCCAGTGAAAGGATGGTTGAATGTTTAGGACTTACGATTTTTCTTTCGCGGGTTATCCGGCAAGTATGTATGGGCTGTTTGTTGCCGATATCGGCAACAACAAAATGGCCGATGAGAGTTTTGGCAACAAAGCAAATATTGTTGAACAGCGCATTGCTAACCGGATAACACCGCTTCATTTTGGCGTCAAGTATAATGAGACGCCGCTTCAATTTGAGCTGATTTTTGGTAGCGATCATTTACTGGACAAATATGAATGTCAAGAAGTGTCTAAATGGTTAACCGGGCATCAGGATTATCAGTGGCTCTCTATTGACCAACCAGACCTCGATGACAAACAGTTTCGGTGTTTGATTCAAGAACTAACGCCAATCAGTATTCGTGGGCTTGCAAATTCGTTTAAGGCAACTGTTATTTGTGATTGTCCATATGCTTATGGATTGCCTTTTGATGACAATTATACTGTAAGAGGCACATCCAATATCATTTATTATAATGATGGCAGTTGTAGGGAACTTATGAAGCCGCATATCACGATTACGCTGAATGCTGGATGCACGGAATTTTCTATTGATAATAAGACAACTGGAAAAAAATTCGAATTATCTGGACTTCCCGGCGACGCTATGACGATAGACGTCGATAACGAAAATTGCATTATGTCCGAAAGAACCGGAAGCGTCAATATTTATAATTATTTTAATTTTAATTTTGTTGGGCTTGCCAGCGGAGATAACGAAATGATTATAACAGGCGACGCAGATGTTCGCATACAAGGGCGTTTCCTTTATAACGTGGGGGCGTGATATGCAACACCATTTTCAAGAAAGGTAGGTGAGGCTGATTGTATCTAAACTATTCAAAGATAGAGTTCGATAAAGCCGGTTATCCCGAACAGCCGATGTTGCAGTTGCGCACGTTGTCCGGCATTAAGCAAGGCGCAATCCCGTTCGCCTACAATGTCAAATTCGATATCAAATATGCGGAACTGAGCACACTCGAATTTGATGTCCCGTATTTTGTAGACGGCGTTGTCAATCCGGTCTATAAGAAATTAAACGGGTATGCTGAGGTCTATACAGATCACTACGGCATTTACGTGCTCATGTCGCCGAAAATCTCTGGCGATGGTGTGTCGGAAATCAAGCACGTCACTGCGTATTCGATTGAGCAACTTTTTGAGCGCAAGCGAATCTTCTTGGAAGATGGCACGTATAACTTTTGGAATCCTGCTTCGCCTGACGATACAGTCCTTGGTCGTGTGCTTGAGCTTGACCCAACGTGGCGCGTCGGATACGTTGACCCGAAGTTTATTGGGATGTATCGCACGTTCGATGAGTACGAGAATGACGGCTTGACATTTATTTACAATGACGTGCCTGAAAAATACGGTTGTACTATTGTGGTTGACCCGTATGAAAAAACGCTTAATGTATATGACGCATATACGAGCAGAGGCACGCTACCTATCTATCTCAGCTATGAAAACCTCGTGAGCGAGGTTGGCGTTGACGAGCTGTCGGATGATATTGTGACGAAGCTCCATGTGTATGGCAGTGATGATATGTCTATACGTGAGGTAAACCCTACCGGCGCTGATTACATTGTTAACCTCGATCACTTCATTTCTCGCGGCGATTTGGATATTGAGATTGATGGAGTTAAACTGTCTGATAAGGTTAAGTCGTGGCAGAAGGAGATTAAGGCGAACCAGCATTACTATACCGGTCTTGTGGCGTTGCGTGCCTCTGAAACTGCTCAGAAAATCGCGTATGAGACGGAATTGACCGAACTGAACGGCGAAATGGATACGCTGAAGGCGCAACAGAATGTGATTATTCAGGCGTTGGCACTTGAGACTACGGACGCTGGAAAGCAATCGCAACAAGCGCAACTCGACGATGTGAACAAGAAAATCGCTACAAAAGAGGCAGATGTCGCAAGTTGCGAGGCAGAAATTAAGGAAACAAAAACTCGTATTGAGAATTATGCTTCTGAGATTGCGACTATCAGCAAAACGCTTTCTATGGAGCAGTGCTTCACCGAGAAAGAAATGTCCGCGCTTCGGCCTTATCTGATTGATGAGACGCTGACAGAAGAAACGTTTGTTGCTACAGACATTGACGCTAAAGCGTCTGGTGCGTTTCAAAGCATTACGGGCACGATTGCAATTTCTGAGAGTGATGTTGCGCGAGTGGATATGACGCAACCGTATACAAAGCAGTTATATACGCTGACAGGCGGCAAGTTGGAGATCGCAAGCGTACAGATTTCGGCGACGATTATTCGAGGTACGATTGATGTTACTCCTAGTGATAGTACGTTTGTGCTGTCTCTGTATCTTGGCGACGTTGTTTATGGGAAACACGATTTCGCAAGCGGGATGCTTACAATGTCGGGCGATTTTTCACAGTTAAATAGTGATGTCGTGGACGTTACAGAGAACGAAATTACAGAGCATAAAGGACATTCGGTTTCAATTACGACGGCAAATTGCCAGTCTTTTTTTACTGTTAACGTAAGTGAATATCAGCAATATGTTATCGCCGAAGAACTGTATGATTTCGGGGCAGATTCGCTGAATGATTCTGCGTATCCCGTATACGAGTTCTCACTGAGCAGCGGTAACTTCTTGTTTGCTAAAGAGTTTGCTCAGTTTCGCAATGCGCTTGAACTTGGTAAGGGTGTTCATTTGAGTCTTGGTAGCGAAGGGCATCTCGTGGCGAACATCATTGGCGTGTCTTTGGACTTTGATGACAAATCGTCTTTGTCGTTGACGTTCTCGACGAAATTCCAAAAGCATAATGGCGCTCAGGCGCTACAAGACATTCTGCAAACATCATATAGCGCTTCGCGCAGCTTCGATGCGTCGAAGCATTTATATAACCTCACGGCGGGACAGGCTAGTGAGGTTTCAAATTATATAAATGGTACGCTTGACGCTTCTGTGAATCGTATTGTTGGCGCGTCGAATCAGTCTGTCAATATCAGTGGAGCTGGTATTGAGGTCGGAAGTGATAAATATCAACTGCGCATTGTGGACAATATGATTGCCATGACGGATGACAAATGGCAGACGGCAAAACTTGCTATCGGGCGATTTGCAACGCCGGAGACTGGTGAGCAGTGGGGTGTCAATGCAGAGTTGCTTGCTGGTAAACTTATCATTGGAAACAACATGATCCTTGAGAATCCGAAGGTGGATGCGCAAGGTTTGCCGACTGGCACGATGCAGTTCAAGGTGGATTCGACCGGCGTGTGGCTAAATAACAGCACCATGATTCTGCAAAAGGATAATGGCGGTCGAATGATCCTTGATTCTGACTACGGCATCATGGCGGGAACTGATCTTTTGTTTACCACGAATGGCACACAAGTAACCCCGTCGTTCATTGGTGATGACGGAGACATTGTTTATGATGATATGGGTATGCCGAAGAACGCGAACTTCTTCTTGGACATCAACGATGGAAGCGCGTTTTTCCGTGGTAAGGTTGATGCTGAATCAGGTCACATTGGTGGCTTCACGATTGAAGAAGACTTTTTGGAAGCTGGCTCCAATATGAACTATGTCGGCCTTAATGGTTCAGGCAGCAATCAAAACAGTTTGTATGCATTTTGGGCTGGTGCAAAAGAACCGGAGAAAGCAAACTTCTGGGTTAAGAAGGATGGCACTATTTACGCAAAAGAGGGTCAATTCATTGGCACTATGAGCGGCGTTCTTGATGGCGATCTGATTGCGAACCAACAAAATGGCTCATGGGTCATCGGGTGCGGATTAAAAGTAAATGATGGCAGATTCTTGGTCGAGCAAAATGGCGATGTAGTTATTGCTGGAGGCGTAAACATCTCCGGTGCTGGTTCGATTGATGCGCATTCAGTGTTGTATAAATCCGACGAGTATGGTGGATTTTGTTGCGATGATAGAAACAACGGTGTGGCGACTACGCATGGTGCGGTTATGTACAGCAAAGATGAATCCAGTTATCTTATGGCTACTAATGCAAGCGCATATATCAAATCTAACGGAGAATATATGGCCGTCGCAGGCAGTGGAGTAACTGTAAGCAAACCTGTCAGAACGGTTGCAGATAAGCGCTTGGCATCGAATGTATCGAGTAATCTTGCGAAGTATGATGCGTTTTATAACGCTCTCGCTCCTAGCTCTTTTAAATTTAAGAGCGATGAGAACGGAAGTACGCATATCGGGTTCTCCGCACAAGATGTTGAAACGGCTTTGAAAAGTAATGGGCTGACGCTCGGTGATTTTGCTGGCGTTTCTAAGTGTGCAGGCTCAACAGACGTTCATTCTGATTATACGGATCAATACTATCTTCGTTACTCGGAATTTATTGCGCTGAACACGTACCAAATCAAAAAACTTATGGAGCGAGTTACGGCTCTGGAAGAAAAGACATGATACATCAGGGGGAACAATTAGATTGAATAACGATGTGGATATCTTGATTGCTGTTTTGAATACGATGGACGAAATCAGCATTAGTGGCAGAAAAAACATCGAGAACTTTAGAAATTGCGTCATTGCGCTTGAAAAGCTGGTTGCGAGCATGAACGAACGGAATGCAAACAACGTTGACGCATGATATATGGGGGTGACTTCGCTCTTGGGAAGTTGTGTATATAATCAATACACCTTGCCGCAATTTGATTTTATTGGCGGAACGACGCAGAAATATACTATTCCTGTTTCGAGTGTCGCCAACATCTCTGATTCAGAAGCAAAGTCGTACCGTGCCGCTTTTGCTATTGTTAATTATGTGAATAGAGATTGTGCCCCAATCATATCTAAGGAAGCTACATTGGACACGACTGGAAAATTTATCACTATCAGTTTGTCTCCAAATGAGACGCTTAATTTGACTGGGAAATTTGTTTATCAGGTATCTTTACGAAACGAAAATAGCAATAGCGAATATCATGGTCAAGGCTTGCTGATTGTGGCAAGAAATATTGATAGGACTGGAACTGTGCTGAATCCTTATCGGAATAAACCTATTACATGGGGCAATTTGAAAAATGGCTTTAGCAATGATTAAAACAAAAGGTGGTGAGCGCATATGTCTCAGGCATATTTGGGCAGTTTCAATGGGACTGTCACTCCGAATGTGAATATGCTAAAGGTTTTTAAGGAAAATGAAATCGCAGCGAATCCGAATAGTATTTTGAATTACTGCGATATGACGCTCGTGAAATTCGGTATCTCTGCTCCGGCTGGCACGAAAGTGAAAATCAATGGCAGAGAGATCCCTTTGTTCACTGGCATTTTTGAGCTTGGCATGAACCAGCTCGACATTACGTCGCTCGAATTTGAAGAGGCGGTAGATGTGAATATCTACTATATGTATTAAGGCGGTGGGTCAATATGTTTTTTGTGGAAGACCCCAGATGGCGTGACGCACTTGTTGCAGGCGGCGGCTCTGATGGCGTTGCTGCTTTGCAGGCTGAAATTGGGCGTGTAAAAGAAGACTTGAAGAAGAAAGCCGATGGTATCGCTTATGACAGTAAGACACGCAAAGTGCAGTTGAAATCTGGCGACGACCTGATTGGCTCAACAATTACCGTTCCCTCGGATGATTACGCAGACCATATCCATGCTGGTGACGGCGAGGAATGGTCGGATATGGACGAGTCCGGCACAAAAGATGATGGCGAGGAATGGTCTGATATGTAATTGCGCAATCCTCCGCATAGGCGGGTTGCATATATAATCTCAAGAAAGGGGGAGGGATATTTGGGCACGAAGGTTGTTTATAAGCAAGGCTCAAAGCAAACTTATCTTGGGCTTACAAGCCGTCTGAGTAATGCGCTTTACTTTTGTACAGACACAAAAGAACTGTACAAAGGCGATGATCTTTATTCAGATGGCTTGAGATTTGTTGCAAGCATTTCTGCGTTGCCTGAGTTTTCTAAGGCGGCTGACGGTATCCTGTATTACTGTCAGGCCGAGGAAACGTGCTTCGTTTTGAACGAGGCTCGAAATGATTGGCTGTGTCTGTTCCCGCGAGATAGATTCCCGACATTAACAGAAGCACAGGCATGGATTCAAAAATACGATTGTGCAGGTCGAATTATTACCGTGCAAAACGGTGAAGAGTGGACTCCGTACATCGTAAAAAATGACAAGACGCTGTCTCCGTTTCAGTCAGCACCTATTGACATTAAGGTGATTGACGGCGGGACAGCTTTTGTTTAACTAAAATCGAAAGGGGAAAGTTATGTCTGACAAAACGTTGAAAACTACTATTCAATTCAGACGTGATACCACTGAGAATTGGACGGCCAACAAAGACGTCGTGCCTGCCGCTGGCGAGCCTTGCTTCGACAAGGACACGGGCGTGCTAAAGATTGGTGACGGCGTTGCTACGTATGAGAACCTTCCGCGTGTCGGTGGCGTTGCTGCTGCGCACTATGAGGGTGTTAAGGGCGATGGCGAAAGCGATACCGCTGTAATCGAGCGTGTTCTTACTGCCGCTGGCGCTGAGGCGAAAGTGGATGACATTTTCGTTGTCAAGACGCTGATTTCTGACGGCAAGTATTCTTACACCGCGTATGTCTACAATGGCACTGCGTGGGGCGCTATGGACGGCAATTACAATGCTGAGAACGTGTATTTCGCTGATGACCTCACCTATACTGCGGCTATCGGTGTTATGACGGTTCCGTCCTCTGGCTCTGGCACGATTCAGGCCGCTGGCAAGAATGTGAAGGACGTTCTGGCTTCCATCCTTGCTAAAGAGAAGAATCCTGTGGCTTCTCAGCCTGCGGTTGATGTGACCTGCGCGCAGCTTGGCGCATATGAGGTTGGTACGTCTGTGACTCCGGCTTACAAGGCGGCTCTGAGTGCTGGTAGCTACACCTATGGCCCGGTTACTGGCATCACTGCTACCAAGTGGAGCGTGAGCAATGGTACTGACACGAAGGAAACGGCAGAAGGCACGTTTGATGCTATCGTTGTTGCCGACAACACGAACTATGCGATCACTGCGACTGCGACGCATGGAGAGGGCGCTGTTCCTAAGACGAACCTCGGCAATGCGTACCCGGCTGGCAAGATTGCGGCTGGCACGAAGTCTGGCACTGCTTACAAGAGCGCGTCTGCAAGGAGCACCACGAAAATTACCGGCTACCGTAATTCGTTCTATGGCACTCTGACCGAGAAGGACGGTGAGATTAACTCCGCGCTTGTGCGTGGCCTTGCTGCCAAGTCTAATAAGGCTCTTGCAAATGGCAACTCGTTTAACCTTGTGATTCCGGTTGGTGCGAAGCGCGTTATGTTCGCGTATCCTGCGACTCTCCGCGATGTCAACTCTGTGCTTGATGTGAATGGTCTGAACGCTGAGATCAAGTCTGGTTTCACCAAGAGCGTTGTCTCTGTTGAGGGCGCTGCTGGTTATCAGGCGATTGACTATAAGGTTTACGTGTTGGATTACGCGAACGCGAACGATGCGGCGAACACTTATAAGGTCACAATTTGATAGGGAAGGGGGAAAGAATAATGGCTGACTTTGGTAAACTGAATTTCTCTGTTGCTTTCAATCCTACCACTGCGTTCCCGCTGGACGCGCGTTACTACTTTGCGACGCTTGCTGAGGCGCAGGCCGCTGCCGCCACCGCTGTTGAGGTTGGTAGTTCTGATGGCACTTATTTCTTTGGCGAAAGCATCTGTGTTGTTGCTGATGGTGTTGCTTCTCTGTACATCATCCAGCCTAATAAGACGCTGAAACCTGTTGGTACGGAAGTTCTTGGCGATGACAAGTCCATCGAAATTAAGGATGGCAAGGTCACTGTCAAGGGCTTTGATGCTGCTACTGCTGGTCAGCAGCCGCGTATCAATGCGGCTGGCAATGCCATTGAGTGGTACACGCCCGATACTAGCACCGTTTCTGGTCTTGCTGATACGGTTGCTGGTCATACGACTGACATTGGCAATCTTCAGAACAGCAAGGCTGATAAGGCCACCACGCTTGAGGGTTATGGTATCACGGATGCGATGACCGCTACCGCGATTGGCGAGGCGATTCAGGCGGCTATTGCTGCGACTGGTCATGCTTCGTTCAAAAAGGTGGAGGCTGTCCCGGCTGTTGAGGTTGCTGAGGATAACATTCTTTACCTCGTGATGAACACCGACACCGGCTACTATGACATCTATGCAAAGGTGGACAACGCTGTTGTTCGTCTTGATGATGTGTCTGTCAACCTTGATGCTTACTCCACGACGGAACAGATGAATGCTGCTATTGCCGAGGCTATTAAGAACAAGGTTGATGCTAAGGATGGCATGGGTCTGTCGAGCAACGACTATACGGCCGCTGAGAAAGAAAAGCTCGCTGGTATTGCTGCTGGTGCTGAGGTCAACGTGGTTAAGTCTGCGTCTGACGAGTTCGCTATTTCTGACGCTGGCGAGTTGAGTCTGGCTGGCATTGAAATGGCGAAAGTCACTGGCCTTCCGGATGCGCTCAAGTCGAAGGTCGATGCTGTCGATGGCAAGGGTCTTTCGGCGAACGACTTTACCAATGAGCTGAAGGGCAAGCTGGACGGTGTTGAGGCTGGCGCGAACGCGAACCTGATTGAGATCGTCAAGGCAAACGGTGTTGCTCTGAACATCGCCGAGAAGGCTGTCAATATCCCGCTTGCTGGTGAGGCTGCTGGTCTGGTTGTCAGCTCCGATGCTGAAAACAAGGTCGCCGTTGGCGCGGACGGCACGATGGAAGTCAACTCCGTCAATATCAACAAGCTCGTGCAGGCTGAGGGCGATACGCTCATCCTTGATGGCGGTACTGCCTCTGTCTAATCTTTAATCTGTGTTGCCGAGGTCGGAAAGGCTCCCGACACTCCTTGAAAGGAATCTGAGATGATGGATACGCCGCCCATCCAGCAACAAATTAAATACACAAATAGCCGGGCGCATTTTAGTGCTCGGCTTCTTAATATCTGAAAGGTGGTCTATTATGGCAGATAAGACTTTTAATACGAGAATTTCTCTGAAATATGATACTTATGCAAACTGGACAGACAAAAACCCTGTCCTGCTTGCTGGCGAAGCGGCTGTTGTCGTTGTCCCGGCTAAGTCCGGCGCTGTTCAGCATGAGCCTGCTGTTCTGTTTAAGATCGGTGATGGAACAAAAAAGTTCAGTGAGCTGTCGTTCGTTTCTGGTCTTGCCGCGAACGTCTATTCTTGGGCGCTTGCCGAGTCAAAGCCGAGCTATTCTGCGACTGAGATTTCCGGCCTTGCCGATTACATCTCTGGTGAAATTCAGGACACTGATACACAGTATAAGCTCGAAGTGGACAGCACGAATAATCGCAAGTTCCATCTGTACTCCAAGGCTAAGGGCGTTGCTGATTGGACGCTTCAGGACACGATTACGCTTCCTGATGAGACTGTCCACACGCTTGTTGAGGGCGCTGCCAATGGCACTGTGAAGTTTGACGGCGCTGATGTTGCCGTCCACGGCCTTGGCTCTGCGGCTTATGTTGACACAGATGCGTTTGATGCTGCTGGCTCTAAGGATAAAGCAATTGCTGCCGCTAAGTCCGCTGGTGACAATGCGCAGACGGCTGTTGATGCACTTGCTGGCAAGGTTGGCACGGTCGCTGAAGGCAAGACTGTTGTTGAGATGATTCAGGATGCTCAGGCCGCCGCTACTTACGATGACAAAGACATTAAGTCGCGTATGACTACCGCCGAGGGCAAAATCACAACGCTTGTTGGTGAGGACGCATCAAAGTCTGCTCGTGCGATCGCAGCGGAAGAGGTTGCTAAAATCGTTGACGGGGCTGATAGCTCTTATGATACGCTGAAGGAAATCGCTGACTGGATTTCCGGTCATAAGACGGATGCCGCCGCGATGAACAGCGCGATTGTCGCGCTTGAGGGCATCGTCGATGGCATTGGTGGTGAAGGCGAAAAAGCAACTGTTGTCGCATATGTGACTGATGCTATCGCCGCGCTGAAAATTGGCGATTACGCTAAGGCCGCTGATCTGACCAAACTTGCTGGCCGTGTGTCTACGGTTGAGGGTAAGGCTCATGAGCACACCAATAAGGCTGTGCTTGACGGCATTACTGCTGAAAAAATCACCGCTTGGGATGGCAAGGCTGACGCTGACCACAAGCATGATATCTCCGACCTGAATCAGGCTTCTGGCTACATTGTGCTCAACTGCGGTTCTGCATCTGTGAACGTGTAATTGGCGTTCATATTTTAACGCGACCGCGCCGTGGTAATTCACGGCGCGGCTTTTACATATTTCTTGCGCGTATGGGCTTTATTTGTTTTTTTGAATTTGTATATTACGGCCGTGTGAATGCGGCCGATAAAATAGCTGGCTTGCCAATCTTGGCATCGCCGATTTGTAACAAATATTAAAGGAGGTATAAATTTGTCGTACAATACACGAATTAAATTAAAAAGCGACACAGAATCAAATTGGCTGAGTCAAGATCCGGTTTTACTGGATGGGGAAGTCGCTATCGTCAAGTGCGATGGCGGGATTACAAGAAAAAATTGGCGATGGTCTAAGAAGTTTTCCGAACTCGCATACGACGAATCGAAATCGCTTGGTCTTGCCTCTGCGGCGGTCGGTCAGATACCGAAAGTGAAGGCGGTTGACAGCAATGGTGTGCCTACGGAATGGGAGTCGGTTGCAATGCCTTCTGGCGGATCAAGCGGAACAGCTTCTAACTATGTATATGGTGGAAGTGTGTAAAAAATGAATAAAGAAAAAAGAAAATTTAAAAAGAGGCTCTGGTTTTTGCCAGCACCTCTTTTATATATTAAAGGAGGTTATGCGGATGGCGAATAAAACATTTAACACTCGTGTTAAAAATAAACGTGATACAGAATCAAATTGGGAAAACAAGAATCCTGTTCTTCTTGATGGAGAGGTTGTTGTTGTCACAACTACATCTGGCGATACACGTTTTAAAGTTGGAGATGGGAAGAAGACTTATAAGCAACTTCCTTTTCAAGATCAAGAAACAAGAGATTTGATTCCTTCAGTAGATTCCAGTTTAAGCGATACATCCACTAATCCAGTCCAAAACAAAATCGTCAATGAGGCATTAAATAAGAAGATGAGTAACAATCCATGTTGGATTGATATGTCTCCAATTGTGGCTGGCAAACAAGGAAGTCGTATCAATTTCTATTATGCCGGATACGACAAGTCATTTGAAGAGTGTACAAGCAGCGTTGTGGAAGAACCGGCTGGGACTTTGAGATTTAACGCGAATGTTATGATTGATGATAGTGTGGCTCTTACAGAAAAAAATATCAAATCGCTCATGCCTGACTATGTAACCGAGCAAGGCTTGACCGGCAAGTGGATGTGGCGCAAGTGGGCGAGCGGTGTCGCTGAGATGTGGGCAACGTTCGACGCACCTTCGCTGGCGATGACAACGCAGACATGGGGGCCACTGTATACCGCATCGTGGATGGGCCTCCCAGAGAATAAGGCGGCGCGAGAGTATCCGTTTGCCTTTACTGCAAACCCGATCGTATCTGCGACGCCAACGGTTGGGAGCGGCAACGTCTGGATTGCCACAAACACCGAAAATGATATTGGCACAAGATTGACGCACGCCCCGGCGTATCAGTGCGTGAGAGCGTCCGATGCGACGGTTAATAGCCCGCAGATTTCTTATTATGTCATTGGCAAGTATAAGTGATATAAAAGACAGATAGGAGTAGCAAAATGAATTATACAAAGAATTTGAGGCTAAACAAACCCGAATATGATGAAGTTGTAGATATTGAGAAATTGAATGACAACTTCGATGCAATAGACGCAAAACTCATTCAAAAAGCAACTCAATCTGCGGATGGGTTGCTGTCAGCAACTGATAAAAAGAAACTGGATAACATTGAAGACAATGCAAATAAAATAATCGTAGATACTGAACTTTCTTCAAGTTCGACAAATCCTGTGCAAAACAAGATTGTCAACGACGCACTGGACGGAAAATTTCCCAAATCTGGTGGCGGAATCTCTGGCGATGTCACAATGCTTAAAAGACTTGACGTAAAAGGTGTATTTGAGGCGCATGAAACGATACTAGCCAAAAAGGATGTACAGTGTCTATACGATAATGGCGACTCGCGTATTAGGATTGCCTGTGCTTCATCTGATGCAGCTAAAATTACAACAGACGGCGCAGCATCTTACGCTCGTATGAAAATAGGTTCTCCGACTGAAAATGACGATGCAACAACGAAAAAATATGTCGATGGCAAATTAGATGATAAGTTATCTTTATCTGGTGGCACAATGACCGGTAATTTAACCGGAAAAAGCATCACTGGTACAGTGTTCAAAACAACTGGCAGTACGAACCTAAACAAGACGACAAGTAGAGTCGCAGTGCTAGACAACGAAGGCATCATACATTATCGCACGATAACCGAACTATTTAGTGATATCGTAGAAACAAACAACGTATGGGCAGTAACCTATCCTGTTGGCTCAATTTATATGAGTACAAGTAGCACAAGTCCGGCGACCATTTTTGGAGGTGGTACATGGGAGCAAATTGAAAATAGATTTCTACTGGCTGCCGGGTCTGAATATGAAGCCGGTACGACGGGCGGCGAAGCGGAGCACGCTTTGGAGTTGGAAGAAATTCCGAGCCATGCCCACCCCATTTACGCACCTAATGCCGGAGGCGCGGAAGAAGGCGCAACACTTGGATTTCCCACGGTTGGCGACAAAAAAACGTGGTGGGTAGAGGCATCAAAAACCGGCGTGCGAGGCGGCGGAAAAGGCGCGAAAGAAGGCGAGGCTCGAGCGCACAACAATATGCCTCCGTATATTACGGTTTACGTATGGAAACGGACGGCGTAAACATTTTTGAGGTGACGAAAATGGAGTTTATTCAGTGCAATTCCAGCAATTATAGTGCTGGACGATGGCAACCCATTAAATACATTGTGATGCACTATACTGCTAATAATGGTGACACTGCGCGCAACAACTGTGATTATTATCACAATAATGGTGGCATTCAAGCAAGCGCACATTATTTTTGCGATGAATACGGTGTGATGCAGTCCGTGCGAGAAAGCGATACCGCGTGGCATTGCGGAGCAAAGAGCTACTGGCATCCGGAGTGCCGCAACTCCAACAGTATCGGCATTGAGATGTGCAGCAGAAAATATGCTAACGGACAGTACTACATTAAGCCTGAAACTGTGAACAACGCACTCGCTCTTGCAGAAGACATCATGCGTCGCTATGGCATTGATGCAGAACACGTTGTGCGGCATTACGATGTGACTGGGAAGCGCTGCCCTATGCCGTGGGTCGATGATCCGCAGCAGTGGTACAACTTCAAAGCAAGATTGACAGAAAACAAGCATGAAGAAAATGACGAGGAGGAAGAAGACGTGGTAAGATACAAGAATATCAACGAAGTTCCTAAATGGTACAGAAGCGAGGTTCAGGAGTTAATTGACGCTGGCGCTCTGAAAGGCACCGGGAATGGCGATCTTGATATCTCCGAGGACGTTGTGCGTGGCGCAATTATTGGTATGCGTTACGTCGAAGCTAAAAATCCGCATTATCATGCCGTTGATGATATGCCGGAGTATTATCGCAAGGATGCGCAGAAACTAATCGACCGTGGTGCGCTTCGTGGTGTTGGAAAAAATGATCTGAACGTCAGTGCAGATTCGTTGCGCTCCATGATTGTTTGCCAGCGAATGATTGATGAAGCCAAAGAATGGGGCGAACTTAATGGAAAGAAGAAGCAGGATTGATGTCCTGCTTCAATTATTTTTAGGGAGGAATGGCAATGAAAATCAACTGGACTGTACGACTAAAGAATCCTATTTGGTGGGTGCAAATTGTGCTTGCAATGTTCACACCGATTCTGGCCTACGCTGGGATCACCGCTGCTGACATCACCACGTGGAAAGCTCTCGGAGATTTGTTGCTTGGCGCTATCAGCAATCCGTATGTTTTGAGCCTTGTCGTTGTTGCAGCTTGGAATGCCATCAACGATCCGACCACTGCTGGCGGTTCTGACAGCGCTCAGGCGTTGTCGTATAAAACGCCGAAGGAGGGATGACTCATGGACGTCATCGCTTCTTCAAGTGATGAGCATTGCACTTCCGTGAACACGGAGGTGCTTTTTTGATGACTGCTGAAGTTATTTGTGCGTTAATTGCTGGCATAAGCTCTATTGTCGCTGCCGCTATTGGATGGAGGGTAAAGCGGTCAAACGATAGAGCAGAAGCCCATTCTCAACTTAGAAGAAAAGAGAGCCTGCTGTCGCTGCGTATGCTGGATGCGACATTGCAACTTTCTGTTGTAGCAAGTAACGCATTGACAAACGGGCACAACAATGGTAACGTTGAGCGTGCTCGAAAAGCAGCAAAAGACGCTGCGGATGCATATGAGAACTTCATGAGAGAAGTTGCTGCTACAGAAATCAGCAAATAATGTCACGAAAACTATACAATATTCGTGACAAATATATTTTTTAGAGGGTTTACGCCAAACGGCGTAAACCCTCTTTTTTTTTGCCATTCAATATGTAATATGTGCTTTGCCTGCCTAATGCTTAAATAATTTGTAATATGGAACGCCTACACCAACCTCGGACGCGGCTTCCATCTTGAAGCGGTTCATCGCCTCACGCGCATTGGGGTTGACAAGGTTGTTGCTGTTGGAAGTAGCCATTTCGTTTTCCATCTCCTTTTCGTGTTTTGGGTTTCTTGACCCGCTACTATTTTCTGCGGACAGAATGGAAGTATGCAGAGCAGAAAAATGCAATTTTTGCAAGCTTTTTTGTCGCTGTTTGCCTTTCTTGCCGGCTGTTTCCGGCGCGCGGGGATGTGCGCCATCCGGTTGCGATGATTGCATTTTCCATTCTGCCTTGGCGGACGGCCCGCGGCAACGGGGACCGCGGTCTATGCAGTGTTCACAAAGCGCAACTTGACACGAACGGGATATCGGTATAATATTTAGAATGCTATTTTGGCATTTTGTACGTATTTGCACAATGTCGGCATAGAATTGCGATAACGATGATTTTTCAAAATAATAAGGAGAACTGACTATGTGTGGAATCGTTGGATACGTCGGCGCGCAGCAGGCTGCGCCGATCCTTCTCGAAGGGCTGCAGAAGCTCGAATACCGCGGTTATGACTCGGCCGGCATCGCCGTGCTCGACGGCAGCACGATCGAGCTTGCCAAGGCCTGCGGCGAGATCAAGAATCTGCTGGCCAAAACGCATGACGGTAGCGATCTTCACGGCTATATCGGCCTCGGCCATACGCGCTGGGCAACGCATGGCGCGCCGACGGAGGCGAACGCCCATCCGCACGTGAGCAACGACGGCAAGTTCGCCATCGTGCAAAACGGCATCATCGAAAACTTCATGGAGCTGCGCGAGATGCTGCAGGCCAAGGGGTTCCGGTTCCATAGTGAGACGGACACGGAGGTCATCGTCCATCTGCTGGATATGTATTATACCGGCGACGGCAATCTCAAGGACACTGTGCTCAAAACGCTCGGCCGTCTGGAGGGCAGCTATGCGATCGGCATTCTGTGCGCCGACTGCCCGGAGCAGATGTTCCTCGCGCGCAACGGCTGTCCGCTGATCATCGGCGTCGGCGCGGGTGAGAACTTCTTCGCCTCCGACGTGACGGCGCTTGTGTCGCACACGAAAAATGTGGTCTATCTTGACGACGGCGAGCTCGCCGAGGTGCGTGCCGACAGCTACACGGTCTTTGACTGCACCGGCAAACCGATCGAAAAGCCCGTTTCCCGCGTCGCGTGGGATATTGAGGCTGCCGAAAAGGGCGGCTATGAGCACTTCATGCTCAAAGAGATCATGGAGCAGCCGCGTGCCATCAAGTCCACGCTCGACCCGCGTGTGAAGGATCACCGCGTTGTGTTTGACGAGCTGAAGATGACCGATGCGCAGCTCATTGGCTTCAACAAGATCATGATCACGGCCTGCGGCTCGGCGTTTTATGCCGGTCAGGCGGGCAAATATGCGCTCGAAAAGCTCACGCACATTCCGGTCGATGCTGACCTTGCGAGTGAGTTCCGCTACCGTGACCCGATCGTCGACGAGCACACGCTCATGATCATCATTTCGCAGTCCGGCGAGACGGCGGACACCATCGCCGCCATCCGCGAGGCGCAGTCCAAGGGCGCGTATGTGCTCTCGATCGTCAACGTCGTCGGCAGTACGATCGCCCGCATCTCGGACGATGTCATCTACACCTGGGCAGGCCCGGAGATCGCCGTTGCGACCACGAAGGGCTACACCACGCAGGTGTCGGTGCTGTATCTGCTGGCGCTCTATCTGGGCGAGAAGCGCGGCTGCCTGAGCAGGGAAGAGGCTGCCAAGCTCACGGATGACCTCATGATCCTGCCGCAGATGGTGCAGCGCGCCATCGACCTCAATCCGCAGATCGCGCAGCTTGCCGAGCGCTATAAGAATAACCCGTCGCTGTTTTTCATCGGCCGCAATGTGGACTACGCCGTCTGCATGGAGGGTTCTTTGAAGCTCAAGGAGATCTCCTACCTGCACTCGGAGGCCTATGCTGCGGGCGAGCTCAAGCATGGCACGATCGCGCTCATTGAGGAGAACCGTCTCGTCATCGCCGTCGCGTGCTACGAGCCGCTGTTTGACAAGACCATGAGCAACGTCAAAGAGGTCAAGGCGCGCGGTGCGCGCGTGCTTGGTGTGGCGCTCGAGGGCAATCGCGCCATCTATTCCGAGGCGGACGATGTGATCCTTGTGCCGCGCATGGACGACCTGTTCGTCGTCCCGGCGGAGATCGTGCCGCTGCAGCTCTTTGCATATTATGTCGCAAAAGCCAACGGCTGCGCGATCGATAAGCCGAAAAATCTTGCCAAATCCGTTACCGTCGAATAAGGAGAGCGTCATCCATGCCGAATCAGTCTGTCATCGTCCTCGATTTCGGAGGACAGTATAACCAGCTTATTGCGCGCCGCGTGCGCGAGTGCAATGTCTATTGCGAAGTCAAGCCGAACACCATGACCGTGGATGAGATCCGCGCCTTTGACCCCATCGGCATCATCTTCACCGGCGGCCCGCAGAGCGTGTACGCCGAAGGTTCGCCGCAGGTTGATCCGGAGATCTTTCGGCTCGGCATCCCCATCCTCGGTATTTGCTACGGCTGCCAGCTCATGGCGCAGTATCTCGGCGGGGAAGTAACCGCCGCCGGCAAAGACACCGCGCGTGAGTACGGCAAGACGGAGACATGGTTTGACACCGATTGCCGTCTGTTCCGCGGCCTGCCGGAGCAGAGCATCACGTGGATGAGCCACGGCGACTATATGGCCAAGGTGCCGGAGTCGTTCCGGCTCGTGGCGCATTCGGATGCCTGCCCGACGGTCGGTATCTGCGACGAGGCGCGCGGCTTCTACGGCGTGCAGTTCCACCCCGAGGTCAACCACACCGAGTACGGACAGGCCATGCTGCGCAACTTCCTGTATGAGGTCTGCGGCGCGACCGGCGACTGGACGATGGGCGACTTCATGCGCAAGTCCATTGAGGACATCCGCGCCAAGGTCGGCGACGGCAAGGTGCTGCTGGCGCTTTCCGGCGGCGTGGACTCCTCCGTTGCGGCGGCGCTGCTGGCTGAGGCCGTCGGCAATCAGCTCACGTGCATTTTTGTCGATCACGGCCTGCTGCGCAAGAACGAGGGCGACGAAGTCGAGGCCGCGTTCCAGAATTGGGACATCAACTTCGTGCGCGTCAACGCGGAAGAGCGTTTCCTCACGCGCCTGAAGGACGTCTCCGATCCGGAGACGAAGCGCAAGATCATCGGCGAGGAGTTCATCCGCGTCTTTGAGGAAGAGGGCAAGAAGATCGGCTCGGTCGACTATCTGGCTCAGGGTACGATCTATCCCGACGTGATTGAATCCGGCACAAATGTCGCTGCCGTCATCAAGAGCCACCACAACGTCGGCGGTCTGCCGGACTTTGTGGACTTCAAGGAGATTATTGAGCCGCTGCGTCTGCTGTTTAAGGACGAGGTGCGCGCGCTCGGCCGCGAGCTCGGCCTGCCGGAGTATCTGGTCATGCGCCAGCCGTTCCCGGGGCCGGGTCTGGCCATCCGCTGCCTCGGCGCGGTGTCCAAGGACAAGCTGGACATCCTGCGCGACGCGGACTTCATCTTCCGCGACGAGATTGCCAAGGCGCACCTGGAGCAGACGATGAATCAGTACTTCGCGGTGCTGACGAATATGCGCTCTGTCGGTGTTATGGGCGACGGCCGCACGTATGACTATACGCTCGCGCTGCGCAGCGTCACGACGACGGACTTCATGACCGCCAACTGGACGCGCATCCCGTATGATGTGCTCGACCGTGTCTCCGTGCGCATCGTCAACGAGGTCAAGGGCATCAACCGCATCGTCTATGATATTACGTCCAAACCGCCCGCCACGATCGAGTGGGAATAATTTCAGAGGTCGAAAAAAGCCTGTAAATACTGGACTTTTTAAGCCTTGAAGCCCCTCGCGGCAGCGATTTGGCAACAGAATTTTATGATTCATAAGAAAAGAGCTATCTGACTTCATTTGAAATCAGATAGCTCTTTTTTGTTATACGCCAATGACAATGAATTCTTCGTTCTCTCAGATTTCGCCTGTGACCCAACGGTCTATAGCAGATATCGTTTCCTTAGCATCACTTACAAATTCGGGGAGAACGGTTTCTGGAATGTTCAGCTGCATCATTTTTCGCCATTCTCCTCTTGTAACACTAGTATCTTCAAACATATCGAATGACACAAAGACTTTTTGAAATGCACTTTCCAGGAAAAAGTAAAACGCGTTGTCCAGTACATACAGTGAATCTTGTCGAAGAATCTTCCTGCCAGCACCAGAATTTCCCTTTCTGAATTCGAGGTAATCACTGCCGCTGAATTCTCCGAGCTTATAAACATATTTATTCATGTATCATTTCCTCAAGCAGCAGATTGTTCAGTCCCTGTGGCGGCGTGATTTTACGTCACTGACTGAAAGCGCCATGGTATTGCATGCACAGATTCAGGCGGCGGCCGTGTGCTGCAAGTCACAGAGCATCCCGCTGTTCGGCCGGCATGCGGTATTCCGGTTTGACGTGGTAGGCGACCTCGGCATACTGCCGCGCACGTGCGCGCAGCGAGAAGTTACCCTTCTGACTGCACCAGACGTAGAGTTCGTGGCAGACCAGATCCGTCGCGATGCGCGACAGCAGATCCGGCGGCTCCTCCGTGTCGATAATGCCCGCCTTGGCGCAGTTATTGGCCAGCGTTGCAAACAGATCGTCCAGCGCATGGATGGCCGTGCGGATGCCTTCGGGCGACTCGAACTGCATGATGAAGAGTGTGCTCGTCAGTTCGGGGCCGAAGTCATAAGCGATCGTGATGAACCGGTCGAACAGCTGCCAGATGCGCTCAAAGTCATTGTCCGCGTGCGCAAACTTCATGAAGCTCATGTCGTCATTGTGCTGCGGTTTTTCCACCATGTATTCGAGGATGCTGCGTTTGCCGTTGAAAGAGGAGTAGAACACGGAGCGGGAGATGCCGCACGCTTTGCAGATATCATTGACGGTCACGTTGTTATATCCGCCGCGCTTAAAGAGGGAAATGGCTGTTTCCGCGACTTCCTCTTTGAATTTCCAGGAAGAATCTTGCACTTCAAACACCCCTGACGAAAAATGTTTGCGTTATTCAAACATTATACGACTTTTGTTTCTGTGATTCAACACACATAAGATTTTATTCGCAATTCTTTTACAGCTTTTTTGTGACTTGTTTCAAAAATGCCCTGGAGGCCTTGACATTGCAGGGTTAATAAATTAACATGGCGACGCTGGAAGCTGTTCAAGTGTCCGAACGGTCAGTCGTTATTTGGATGTAAACTATCAGAGAAGGAAGCGAGAACATGACAAAAGACGAGAAGATTGCAAAGCTCGGCAAAGAAATCACGGATCGCGCAACGGTCCTGCTCGGCAAGGACAAGATCACGCCGGATGCCCCGGAGTATCTGGGCATCAACTCCGCCCTGAAGTTCACGGCGGTGAAGTATGATGAGAAGATGGCGGACGATATCCTCGACATCGCCCTGACGATGAAAAAGCGTGTGCCGCTCACGATCGAGCAGCTCGCAAAGAAAAACCCGCAGTTCGACAGAGCCTATCTGGAAAAAGCGATGCAGGCTATCAGCGAGAGTGGTCTGGTCGAGTTCCACTGGGAGAACCTCGACGGCAAGAACCCGAACCATGAGAAGCGCTGGGTGCTGGACATGTTCGTCCCCGGCAGTGCCGAGATCATGATGATCAATCCCGAGCAGTCGGATATGTTCCCGGAGACGGCAGACTTCTTCGAGCGCATGGCGTATCTGCCGCTGGCGGGCATCACCGAGATGGTGCCTCCCGGAGGTGCCGGCATCGGCATGCATGTTATCCCGGTCGAGAAGGCCATCCCGGCCGAGAGCAAGTCTCTGCCGATCGAGCACCTGTCCCACTGGCTGAAGAAGTACGAGGGCCACATCGGCGTGTCCGTGTGCTCCTGCCGCAAGCAGCAGCGCATCCGCGGCGAGGGCTCCGGCGACGTGGAAGGCGAGTGGTGCATCGGCGTCGGTGATTTTGCCGACTACTGCCGTGAGACGAACCATGGCCACGACATCACCTATGAAGAGGCCATGGAGATCCTCCAGAAGGCCGAGGACCGCGGCTATGTCCACCAGATCACGAACATCGACGGTGAGAACAAGATCTTCGGCATCTGCAACTGCGCCGTCGGCGTCTGCAACGCGCTGCGCACTTCGCAGCTGTTCAACACGCCAAACCTGTCCGCCTCCGCCTACGTGGCCGAGAGCGACCCGGAAAAGTGCGTTGCCTGCGGCAAGTGCGTAGAGACCTGCCCGGCTGGTGCTGTCCGCCTCGGTCAGAAGCTCTGCACGAAGGAAGGCCCCATCCAGTATCCGCACCATGAGCTGCCGGATGACACCAAGTGGGGCGAGGATCACTGGAACAAGAATTACCGCAACGAGAACGGATGCATCCAGACCTGGCCGACCGGCACGGCGCCCTGCAAGGCTGCCTGCCCGGCGCACATCGCCATCCAGGGCTACATCAAGATGGCGGGCGACGGCCGCTATGCTGACGCGCTCAAGCTCATCAAGAAGGATAACCCGTTCCCGGCTGTCTGCGGTAGCATCTGCAGAAAGTACTGCGAGGATGCCTGCACCCGCGGCACCGTCGACGAGCCGCTGGCCATCGACGAGATCAAGAAGTTCATTGCCGAGCAGGACATGAAGGCCGAGCACCGCTACGTGCCGCCCATGAACTCCTGTACGCATGAGAAGTTTGACCAGAAGGTCGCCATCATCGGCGGCGGCCCGGCCGGTATGTCCTGCGCCTACTTCCTGGTCATCGAGGGCTACAGCCCGGTAGTGTTCGAGAAGGAAGCCGTGCCCGGCGGCATGCTCGTCAACGGCATTCCAAGCTTCCGCATCGGCAAGGACGTGGTCAAGTCCGAGATCGATGTGCTGCGCGAGATGGGCGTGGAGTTCAAATGCGGCGTCGAAGTCGGCAAGGACATCACCATCCAGCAGCTGCGCGAAGAGGGCTACCAGGCGTTCTACGTCGCGGTCGGCCTGCAGCAGGCGTCGAAGCTCAACATCGCCGGCGAGGATCTCAAAGGCGTCAAGAGCGGTCTCGACTTCCTGCGTGAAGTCAACGCCGGCAAGCTCAAGAAGCTCACGGGCGATGTGGTCGTCATCGGCGGCGGCAACGCGGCCATCGACGTGGCGCGCGCGGCCCTGCGTCTGACCAAGGGCAGCGTGAACATGTACTGCCTCGAGAAGGACGAAGAGATGCCCACCGTTCCGGACGAGAAGAACGCCGGCATCGCCGACGGCGTCGTCATCAACAACTCCTGGGCGCCGAAGGCCATCCTCGGCGAGGGCGGCAAGGTCACCGGCATCGAGCTGATGCGCTGCGTGTCCGTCCGCGACGCGAGCGGCAAGTTCGCCCCGGTCTATGACGAGAATGAGACCATCACCGTCCCGTGCTCCAACGTTCTGGTCGCCATCGGCCAGCGCTCGGTCTACGGCGACGTTCTGGCCGGCACCGCGGCGGAGACGGCTGACGGCCGCCTGATCGCACACGACGCCGTGACGTTCCAGTCCAATGAGCCCGATATCTTCGTCGGCGGCGACTGCGCCACTGGCCCGAAGTACACGATCGACGCGATCGCGACCGGCCGCGAGGGCGCGGTGTCCATCCACCGCTTCGTCAACAAGGGCCAGACCCTGACGATCCACCGCAACACCCGCGAGTTCAAGGAGCTCAACAAGGACGATATCGTTCTGCCGACCGAGAAGATCAAAAAGCCCGCGCGTGCCGCCGTTGCCATCGACAGCAAGAAGGTGCGCACCATGCAGGACGACCGCGTGACGTTCACCGAAGAGCAGATCCGCTCCGAGGCGTCCCGCTGCCTGAGCTGCGGCCGCAGCGTCGTCGATCCGAACAAGTGCATCGGCTGCGGCATCTGCACGACCAAGTGCGAGTTTGACGCCATCCACCTCAAGCGCGTGCGTCCGCAAAACAGCAAGATGATCCCGGCCGAGGACAAGTTCAAGGCCATCGGCCCCTACGCTGCCAAGCGTCAGGTGAAGATCATCAAGAAGTCTCTGGCGGAAAAGAAAAAGTAATCCATCATTATGAGGCGGGCACAGAACCCTTCCCGCTGTGCCCGCCTGCTTGAAAGGAGCCCCCATGCACGAGCTGAGTATCGTTACTTATGTTGTCAAGCAGGTGCAGGAGATTGCCAAGGAAAACAACCTCACCGAGATCGAGTCGGTCACGCTCGAATTCGGTGAGGTCTCCGGCATTGTGCCGGAATATCTTGAAGATTGCTGGAACTGGTATACCAAGAAGGAGCCGATCATTCAGGGCACGAAATTCCTGTATGAGATCATTCCGGCCGTCACCTGGTGCGACGACTGTAAGACCACTTACCCGACCGTACAATACGGCAAGACCTGCCCGCACTGCGGCAACGGCAACACCTGGCTGCAGCAGGGCAATGAGATCAATATCAAACAGATCGAGGCGCGTTGATTCCGGCACGCCTCCCTGCCTATGGGCAGCAAAAGAGACAGAAGCGGTCGCGCAGCCGCTTTTGATAGAAACACGAACGAAGAGGGAGTGAACCATGAAAGACCTGAAACATCTTTTGTACTTCGAAAACCTTTTGCAGGAAGCGCACAATGACCTGATTGCTCAGGCGCAGAACGAGGGGAAGATCTGCGTTGCCTATGCCTGCGAAAACACGCCCGAGCCGCTGCTGAACCTGCCCGGCGCGTTCTCAACGCGCCTGCGCGCGCCGCGCACCGGCTCTATGGAAATGGCCACATATTATATGACCAGCTTCCTGTGCGAGTACAGCCGCGCGCTGCTCGAGCGCGCCATTGAAGGCGGCTACAACTTTGCCGACTGCATGATTACGCCGGACGGCTGCTCGATGATGAACCGCGCCGTGGAGAACATGGAGCTGCTCAAGACCATGGGCAAGGACAAGCCGAAGTTCTTCTTCGAGTACATGGAGATCCCGATGAAGGCGGACGACAACGGCCTGAACCTGTACGTCCTGCAGTGCCGCAACCATATCCTCACGCCGCTGCACGATGTCTATGGCATCGACGTCTCGGATGAGGCCATCCGCAAGTCTGTCGCCGAGCACAACCGCGTGTGCGAGCTCATCCGCGCCATCGGCGAGTACCGCAAGGGCCCCAATCCGCGCATCACGGGCTACGAATTCCACGTCATCACGCTTGCGACCTATGTCGCGCCGAAGTATCTGCTCATCGACAAACTCGAGGAGACGCTCAAGGAGCTCAAGACCCGCCGCCCGGACAAGAAGACCCCCTACCGCGCGCGTGTGGTCGTCGTCGGCTCTGAGGTCGATGACATTGACTTCATCAAGCTCGTCGAGGAGACCGGCGCGTACGTCTGCGCCGACCGCTTCTGCTACGGCTCGTTCCCGGGCCGCGACCCGATCGTGCTGACGGACGATGAGGACGCACTGACCCAGATCTGCCGCCAGTACATGAACCGCGCCCAGTGTCCGCGCTACATGAACATGCCCAAGATGATCGGCCGCCGCGAATACGTCAATCAGCTCGCCAAGGAGTACGAGGCCGACGGCATCATTTACGAGCAGATCAAGTTCTGCGATCCGTGGGCGTATGAGCGCATGCTCGGCTCGCACATCCTCAACGATGACTACGGCTATCCCGTTTTGTCCGTTGACCGCCCGTATAACATCGCTTCCTCCGGCCAGATGCGCACCCGTGTGCAGGCATTCGTGGAAAGCATGGAGATCAAGAAGATTCAAGGGGGGAAACAGTGATGTCCAACAAGAGAATCGGCTGTGAAAACTTCGGTAAGTTCTATACCGAGGGCAAGGTCCGCAACCGCCGCGAGTGGCGCGGCGTGACCGACACGCTCTATGATTATTCCCGCTGGCTGCACAACTGGATCACCATGGCGAAGATGGTCTCCAAGCCGCGCAACATCAAGGCCATGTTCCGCTATCGCTGGATGGCCAACTATCTGGCCGTGCCCATGATGGTCGACCGCCACACCCAGGGCCTGCGCGATGAATATCTGCGCATCTGCCACCTGGAGCAGGATCTTATCATCGAGGACGTGGCAAAGCTGCTCGACGGCCTCTTCCGCGGCGACCGCCGCATCGGCAAGGACAAGAAATTCTCCGACAAGGTCGTGCTCGTGGACGAAAACGAGATGACCGCCGTCATGATGGGCTTCCCGACGCTCAAGGGCCTGAGCCGTGAGACGCCGTCGACCTATGTCTCCGTGCTGCTCAACCAGCACGCAGCCGAGCATTATATCGACGTCGCGCAGGAGTACGGCCTCGCGGGCGATGTCTGCCCGATGCCGGAGGCGGAGGCCGGTGTGTCCATCGACGACGACGCGCCGGTGCTCGGCGCGTGCGCCGTGCAGTGCAACACGACGTGCGACGGCTCTCTGCTCGGAAACGGCGTCATTTCCAAGCGCCTCGAGCTTGAGGACGGCATTCCGGTGTTCCAGCTGGCAGCGCCCCTGCGCCACCGCGAGGACGACGTGCAGGATTACGCCGCGCAGGAGATCAAAAATGCCATCGCCTTCATCGAGGAGCACACCGGCGAGAAGTGGGACTGGAAGGCGTACTTCGAGTGCGCCGAGCGCGTGAACTACGCCACCAAGTGCCGCCTCGAGTGGCTGGAGATGAACAAGACCGACTATCCGCAGGTCTTTGGCTCCAACCTCGCGCTGTACACGGAGACGAACTACATGGCCATCTGCGGCAAGGTCCCGGCATTCCGCGAGGTCGACCGCAAGATCACCCAGCTCGCCGAGCGTGCCTACCGCAAGCAGAAGAAGGCCGCCAACGAGTACCGCCACCGCGCCATCGTCTGGGGCGTGCAATCGCACTTTTATATGGACTTCCTCGTCTGGCTGCTCAACTGCTGGGGCATCGTGCCGCTGACGGATATGCTCTCCATGGTCTCGACACGCGAGCTCGCCACGACTGACACGCCCGAAAACCGTGAGCAGGCGTATTACGATATGGCATGGCTGACCGAAAACATGATCATGCGCAACCGCACGCACGGCGGCTACAAGGTGCTGCTTGATGAGCTGTGGGAGTTCTGCGAGCAGTTCAATGCCGACATGGTCATTCTCTGGGAGCACATGAGCTGCAAGGCACTCGACGGCATGCACGGTCTGTTTGAAGAGCGCGCCCGCGAGCACGGCATCCATCTCGTCTGGGTCACGCACGATCTGTTCGACCCGCGTGTCATCTCGCGGCAGGGCGTGCGTCAGCAGGTCAATGACTATATGCGCACCGTCATGCAGGAAGAGCCTGTGGATCCGAGCCTGGAGATCCTGAAGGACGAGAAGTCCTGGTAATCAGAGAGGAGATCGAACATGAACAATTTGAAATGCAAGCTGCTCAAGGCCCTTGCGGGTGTGTCGCTCGGCGCACTCGGCGCGTTCGTGGTCACGTTTGTCATCTATTTCTGGAACCTGGACATGAAGCTGACTTCCGTCATGGAGGGTATCCTGCTCAAGCACTACGACAAGATCGACCGCGACCAGCACCTGTAATCTTTTTCTGTACAGCCCGTCTGCTTCGGCAGGCGGGCTTTTTTCGCATGTAAACAATTTGTGACGCCTCTTGACGATTCGGATAAATGCCCTTATAATGCGTAGCGTGCTACATATTCGGAGGTGCATCATGGAGCAATATCCAATCGGATGTCTATTAAAAATGATTACGGACAAGATCAAAATACAGGCCGACGCCAACCTTGCGCAGCATGACCTGACGCTGACGCAAAGCCGCGTGCTCGGCTATCTGGAGCAAAACGGCGGCATAGCGACGCAAAAGGAGATCGAGGGCTTCCTGCAGGTGTCGCACCCGACCGTAGCGGGCGTCATCGGGCGCATGGAGCAAAAGGGCTTCGTGTCCTGCCGCGCAGACCCTGCGGATAAGCGCAGCAAGCTCGTCTGCCAGACACCGCGCGCCGCCGAGATCGCACACGAAATGCAGGCGACCATTGCGGCCGCGGAGCAGCAGATGCTCCGCTCACTGACCCCGAAGCAGATCGCGGCGCTGGAAGCTTCGCTGCGCACGATCTATGCTGACCTCGGCTGAGCTGCCCGCAAACCCGGAAGGAGGAAACCCATGCTTCATACATTGACCCGCAGTCTGCGGGAGAACAAAGGCCCGGCGCTCGTGACGGTTCTGCTCTCGGCGCTGGAGGTGGTGTTCGAGATCGTGATCCCGCTGTTCATGTCCAACCTCATCGACTTCGGCATCGAGGGCGGCAGTATGGCGGCGGTCTGGAAATTCGGCGCGTTTTTGCTGCTGCTGGCGGCGTTCCAGCTGGCGACCGGCGTGCTCGCCGCGCGCAT
>ERZ791909.65-NODE-65-length-124987-cov-6.630495_pt1 | contig 124987 bp, 96 predicted proteins | sample MGYA00510143_ERZ791909 | MGnify/ENA primary metagenome ERZ791909 (study PRJEB30046, sample SAMN00792093) | human gut metagenome | study: EMG produced TPA metagenomics assembly of the A metagenome-wide association study of gut microbiota in type 2... | reverse complement strand
CAGGAACGACCTGATATTGGGATATGGTGTAATGGTAACACTACAGATTCTGGTCCTGTCATTCCTGGTTCGAGTCCGGGTATCCCAACTCATACGGTAAGGCATCTTTCAGTAATGAAAGGTGTTTTTTTGTTTATAGGAATTCTGTTTTATGGAGATTCATAACAATAAACCCCAGGGCTTTCGCCCTGGGGTTTATTGTATTTATTTCTTCTCGGCATCAATAGCCTTGATTTTCTGCTTTACCATTTCGAGGTCAGCCTTGAGTTTCTCAATCTTACGGTTCATTTCTTCTACCAGGCTGTTGCCCTTCTTGCTGGCCGTATTGAAGAAACCGAGGTTGTTCTCGTAGGTAGTAATCTCGCTGCGCAACTGGTCGTAGCGGCGCAAGAGTTTACCACGCTCATTGCCGAGTGCATTGCCACCTTCCTTGGCAACATTCTTCAAGTTGTTCTTGAAGTTGTCGAAGTGGCGCTTTGCGTTGGTGGCGTGAAGTTTCTCGTAGGCTGCATCGATAGCCTCATGATACTCTTTATAGACCTTGTCTTTCTCTTTGAAAGGAACGTGTCCGATTGCACTGTATTGCTTGGCAAGATCTTTGAGCTTCTTCTGGAAATCGTTGTCTGAAATCTCTGCAACTACAAGTTCCTTGAGCTGGGCAATAATGTTGCGCTTCTTGTCCAGATTGGCATGTTCCTCGCTGCGTGAACCGGCATTCTGCTTGTTGCGGGCTTCGAAGAACTTGTTGCAGGTATCCAGAAATTCCTTCCAGAGCAATTCGCCTTGTTTATGAGGTACGGTACCCACCTTCTTCCATTCTTTCTGGAGAGCGATGAACTTGTCGCCAGTCTTCTTCCAGTCTGTACTGTCAGCCAGTTCCTTTGCCTTGTTTACGAGTTGCTGTTTCTTTTCGAGATTGGCAGAGTAGGTATCTTTCAGTCCTTTGAAGAATTCTGCCTTCTTGTTGAAGAATTCATCGTTGGCGATGCGGAAACGCTCAAAAATCTTGACGTTCATTTTCTGAGGGGCAAAACCGATAGTGCGCCACTCTTTCTGAATCTCTATGATTTCCTGGGTAACCTTTTCCCAATCCTTGGCAGTCTTGTATTCTCCTTGGTTGGCAGCCTCTACCTTTTCGCAGAGGGCAGTCTTCTTGGCGAGGTTTTCCTCTTCCTTGGCACGCAGGTCTTCGAAGTGCTGCTGGTGCTTCTTGTTGATAACAGTGCTGGCAGCCTTGAAACGCTCCCAAATCTGTTCTCTCAACTCCTTGGCAACAGGACCAATCTCACGATATTGCTGGTGGAGGTCCTGAAGCTGGTGGAAGGCAGAAATAACATCCTCTTCCTCATTGAGTTTCTCTGCAGCCTCGCAGAGTTTGGTCTTGGCTTCAAGATTCTTCTTGAAGTCATATTCGCGGGCTTCGCTGTTCAACTTGAGCATGTCGTAGAACTGCTCTACATAGAGCTGGTAGTTCTTCCATACCTCGTTTGCCTTGTCTGCAGGGATGTTCTTGATTTCCTTCCATTCCTGCTGCAAGGCCTTGAAGTCCTGATATGATTTGTTGGCCTCTTCCGGTGAGGTGGTCATGGCCTTTATCTTTTCGATAATTTCCTCTTTTTTGCGGAGATTATCTTGTTTTTCTTCTTCTTGTGCCAGGAAGATCTTGGCTCTTTTCTCCTTGATGAGTTGCATCTCAGCCTTGAAGGCTTCTTCGGTGTCATCCGGTAGAAGGATATACTTCTCTGGGTCACCGCCTTTTGCGAGATACTCTTTCATCTGTGCGTCTCTTTCTGCGAGATGAATCTTGTAGAAAGTAGTCTTGAGTAGGTCGAGTTCCTCCTTGTTTGGATTTTCGCTGCTATGAGCGATTTCCTTTACTCTTTCGAGCACTTCCTGCTTGGTGGCATAAGCCTTCTTGGCAGGGTCTTCCAGGGTGCTCTGCTGCAACAGAGCTTTTTCTTGAGAGTCCATCATGTCACTTTGTTTAGTTTATGATTCGAGTTTCTTGGGCCGGTAGTCGCTTATCCGCAATTCGACCCCATACAAAATTATATTATTAATAAGTTGCAAACTTAAAAAAAAAAATCGAATATCTTGCCATGATATTCGATTTTTTAATTTTTTTTGTATTTATAATTGCCTTTTTCTTGCTAATCATCGTTTTATGTGCTCTTTCAGGCTACTTAATGCATATCAGAGTGGTATATGCTTAGAGCAGGCGCTTGTATCTGAGGAAGCCCCATGAAAGTGCAGAAACGAGCACGGAGATAACCAGGGCAATGGCAAATCCGTAATGGCTGTCTTCCATACCGTTGATTAAGTTCATACCGAACAATGAGGAAATCAGCGTAGGCAACATCATGACGATACTGATACTGGTCAAGGTACGCATCGTGGTATTCATATTGTTGTTGATGATGCTCGAATAGGTATCCATCGTCGACTCCAGAATGTCGGAGTAGATGCTTGTGGTTTCGCGTGCCTGTGTCATCTCGATGTTTACGTCTTCGATGAGGTCGGCATCAAGTTCGTCCACCTGCAGCTTGAACTTCAACTTAGACAGGAGATTCTCGTTGCCTCGGATAGAGGTGATGAAGTAGGTAAGGGAGTCCTGCAGGCGGCTCAGGCCAATCAGGCTCTCATTGTTCACACCATGATCGAGGTTTCGTTTTGCCTTTTCTATGAGCGAATTGATCTGTTTCAATCGCTTCAGATACCAAACCGCTGATGAAAGGAAGAGACGGAAGGTCATGTCTACATAGTCGGTGAACCCCTCGCTGCGCTTCTGCTGGTAGCTTACGAAATCAATCATCATATTGGTTTCATAATAGCATACGGTGATGGTAACATCGCGCTTATGGATGATACCCAGAGGCACGGTGGTGTATGGGGTACGGCTGCGTATTTCCTTGACATAAGGGATACGGAGGATGATGAGCATCCAGCCATCGTCATATTCATAGCGGGCACGCTCATCGGTATCGCTGATATCCGAGAGGAAATAATCAGGGATCTTGAATTCTTCTTCCAGCAAGCGCTGGTCTTCATCAGTTGGACATGTTACTTGTATCCAGCAGTTTGGCTGCCACTCATTGAGTACAGTCAGATTCTTGTCTATATTCCAATAAGTCTTCATAGTTTGCTAATCTCCACATAATAAAAGTTTGGGGTATGGAGACTAGCGCTTGGGTACAGCCTACAGAAAGGCTTTGTCGTTGCTGAATCTCCACGCCTTACAATTCATTATTGTTCTCCGCGTGATAATCGTCCATTTTGGTGTTATTTTAATGAAACTTATGCAAGTGAATTTGTATAATCTGCTACAGAGATTTTACAAGACTTGCGAAATCGACTGCAAAGGTAATGATTTCTTTTGAAAACTGGAACAAAAAAGCCGAGAATTTTCACTCTCGGCTTTCTTTTTTAATCTTTTTGTAATTTCGTTCCCCATTTTTTACTTTGCAGGAATCTCTGTCAGGAGCTGCTTGACGAGGTTCCAGAAAGGAGCAACGCAACTGATCTGGCAACGCTCATTGGCTGTGTGAGGACTAAGAAGAGTAGGACCGAATGATACGACATCGAGGTTAGGATACTTGCTCAGGATGATAGAGCACTCCAGACCTGCGTGAACAGCCTGTACCTTACCGTCTGTGCCGTTCTGCTCTTTGTAAACCTTCAATACATGTTCCAGAATGTCGCTCTTAGGGTTAGGGTTCCATCCCATATAGCTGCCGCTGAATTCAACCTTCATGCCTGCCATGTTGAAACAGCTTTCTATCATTGTGGCAAGATACATCTTGTAGTATTCGTGGCTGGAACGGGCCAGAATCTTGATAGCAGCCTTGCCGTCACCAATCTCAACGATTGCGAGGTTTGAAGAGGTCTCTACGATTTCAGGCATAGATGGAGCCATACGCAATACACCATCGTGGCAAGCGTAGATTGCATCTACAAGATTATCCTGGATTTCGGCAGGAACCTGCATCTTAGGAGTCTCTACATTCTCAGCGAAGAACTCGATGTTCTCAGTTGTTTCAATGCCTTCGAACTCATCACAGATTTCGTCCTTCCAGTCTGCTACCAGGTCATTCAAAGCTTCAATGTTCTCCTTAGGCAGGGTCAGAACAACCTCAGCCTGGAATGGGATGGCATTGCGCATGTTGCCGCCCTGCCATGAAGCTAGACGGGCATCGAGTTCTGAAATAGCTTCACGCACGAAACGAACCATGCACTTGTTGGCATTCGCTCTGCCTTCGTTGATTTCGATACCGGAGTGACCGCCCTTCAATCCCTTGAGGGTTACCTTAACGGCAGCATCTTCCTTGTCGGTTTCTACCTCTTTATAGTCGAGAGTTGCTGTGATGTCGATACCGCCAGCGCTACCGATAACGAACTCACCCCAAACCTCGGTATCGAAGTTCAAGAGAATGTCGCCGTTCAGTTCGCCTGCTGGGAGATCGTTGGCACCATACATGCCTGTCTCTTCGTCGGCGGTAATCAAGCCCTCGATAGGACCATGCTGCAAATCTTTTGATTCCATTACAGCCATGATTGTAGCTACGCCAAGTCCGTCGTCGCTACCGAGTGTTGTATGATTAGCACGTACCCAGTCGCCATCGATGATGGTTTCGATAGGGTCTGTTTCAAAATTATGCTTGCTGTCTGGTGCTTTCTGAGGAACCATGTCCATGTGCGCCTGCATAATAACGCCTTTGCGGTTCTCCATACCTGGAGTAGCAGGTTTGCGCATCACGATGTTGCCTGCTGGGTCTTGGAAAGCCTCTACACCTGCTTCTTTTGCCCAATCGAGCAAATAAGCCTGAATCTTTTCCAAATGTCCTGATGGACGTGGAACTTGTGTTAACTTGTCAAAGTTACGCCAGATTTCAACTGGGTTCAAATTCTTAATGTCAGCCATAATATTTTTATTTTAATGTTAAATGTTCAATGTTAAGTTGGGCATACGCCCTAAAGCAAGAGGATTCTTCACTCTTCACTCCTCACTCTTCACTCTTCACTTTCCCGGTAAACGCCAGTGCTATCCAGGCATAGATTCCCAAAAGGACTACAAGCAGGGTTTGCACGGAGTGTACGATGAGAACGAAGAAGAGGGCATCGTTTGCCTGAATGCCATAGAGTATGAGCATTGTCTTGACGGCAAAGTGCCAAGGTCCGGCTCCGTTAGGCGTTGGTACGATGACCGCTATGCTGCCCACGATGAATGTTACCAGACCGCACATCAGATTGAGATGGGAGGTTGCCTCGAAGCATTGGAAGGTGAGATAGTAGTGGAAGAAATAGCTCAACCAGATGCCCAGTGTAAGGGCGATGTAGAGCGGTACATTCCTGACACCTCTCAGCGAGATGATACCTTGCCAGAGTCCTCCCAGTGTTGCTTTCACCTTATTATATATAGCGAGTCGCTTGAGCAGATAGTGAGCCAGTATGAGTACTGCTATGCCACAGATAGCAGTCACTATGTAACCTGTGGCTGTAAACTGACAGAGTAAACTGTCCATGCTCGTACCTGTTTTCTCAAAGAAATTGAGGAATACCGGAATCTGCATCACAAAGACCAGCGCTGTAATCAGCAGTACGAGGAGTGAATCGATGGCTCTTTCTGTAACGACGGTACCCAAGGCTTTCGGAAACGAAACATCATCCCATTTCTTCAATACGCCGCATCTGGCAAACTCGCCTGCACGAGGAATTACAAGACTCAGAGCATAGGACAGGAAGATGGAGTAGACGCTGATACTGGAGCGTGCCTTTTCACCTAATGGTTCCAGCGACTGTTTCCATCTCCATCCTCTGAACACCTGGGCAGAGATGCCAAAAGGGAACGACAGCAGCATCCAGGTCCAACTCATCTTGTGAAGCAGAACATCTTCTACTTGCTTGAAGTCGAATCCGCGATACATCCAATAAAGGATGGCGCCACCCAGAATGAGCGACAAAGCCACCTTCCATATGTTGTTTGCTATCTTCTTTATATCCATAATTAGATGCAAAGATAATACTTTTATTGACAATATCGTTCGAATCTGCATATTTTTAGCATAAATAAACGCTTGGGCGCCATTTATGGCTAAAAGTATAGCCTTTTTTTTAAGAAACAAGTGGCTCTTTCCCTTTTTTACCCAAAAAGATAAAAAAAATCGCATACTTCGTGTGGATTCTCAAAAAATAATCGTATTTTTGCAAAATATATAATATAAAGATAAGATATGAAAGCTGTAAAGCCTAAGAAGAATCTCGGTCAGCACTTCTTGACCGACCTCAATATAGCAAAGCGCATCGCCGATACGGTGGATGCCTGCCCGGATATACCTGTTCTCGAAATCGGACCAGGTATGGGCGTTCTTACCCAATATCTCGTAGAGAAACCAAGACCCGTCAAGGCAGTGGAAATCGACTCGGAGTCGGTGGCGTATCTTCATGAGAATTTCCCGACACTCAAGGATAATATCATCGGTGAAGACTTCCTGAGAATGGATTTGAACCAGATATTCGATGGAAAGCAGTTTGTTCTGACAGGTAATTATCCATACGATATCTCATCGCAGATATTCTTCAAGATGCTCGATTACAAGGATCTCATTCCTTGCTGTACCGGAATGATTCAGCGCGAGGTGGCATTGCGTATGGCATCAGAACCAGGCAACAAAGCCTATGGTATCCTCAGTGTGCTCATCCAGGCATGGTATGATGTGGAATATCTCTTTACGGTAGATGAGAATGTGTTCAACCCACCACCAAAGGTAAAGAGTGCGGTAATCCGTATGACTCGTAACAAGGTGACTGACCTTGGCTGTGATGAAAAACTGTTTAAGCGTCTGGTAAAGACAGTCTTCAACCAGCGTCGCAAGATGCTCCGTGTAAGCCTCAAGCAGATGTTCCCGGGTGTAACACCACGCGAGGATTTCTACACCATCGACATCATGACCAAGCGTCCTGAACAGCTCACTATCCAGCAGTTTGTAGAACTCACCAACTATGTGGGCGAAGAATTGAAAAGATTAGAATTAATAAAATAAAAACATATAATTATGATAGACGTTAAAGAAACTTTGAATTCTGCAGCAGAGCGTATGGAGATGGCAGCAATGTATCTCGCAGAGGAACTCTCTCATGTTCGTGCTGGTCGTGCTAATGTAGCCATCCTCGATGGTGTGCGCGTAAATAGTTATGGCAGTATGGTTCCTCTGAACCAGGTAGCTACAGTTACAACCCCTGATGCCCGTACTATTGCTATCCGCCCTTGGGACAAAAAGGCTATCAAGGATATCGAAAAGGCTATTATGGATAGTGGTGTAGGTATCACTCCTGAGAACAATGGCGAAATCGTACGTCTGGGTATTCCTCAGCCAACAGGTGAGCGCCGTAAGGAACTCGTAAAGCAGTGTAATAAGATTGCTGAGCGTGCTAAGATTGAGGTGCGCAACGTGCGCCAGGAAATCAAGGAGAAGTTGAAGAAAGCTATCAAGGATGGACTTTCTGAAGACTTGGAAAAGGATGCTGAGAACGATTTGCAGAAACTCCACGACAAGTACATCAAGCAGCTCGAAAACCTGATGGACGAGAAGGAGAAGGAAATCATGACAGTCTAAATCATTCTGGACTTACATTATTTAATAAGTGATAATGAGAGGACTCGTTATTAAAAATACAGGCAGCTGGTACACCGTCAAGACAGACGATGGCCAGCTGATAGAAAGTAAAATCAAGGGCAATTTCAGATTGAAGGGCATCCGCAGCACCAATCCTGTGGCTGTAGGCGATTATGTGCAGCTTATTACCAATCAGGAGGGTACGGCATTTATCTCTTCTATCGAAGACCGCCAAAACTATATCATTCGTAAATCACCTAACCTCAGTAAGCAGAGTCATATTCTGGCTGCTAATGTAGACCAGGCGCTGCTTGTGGTAACGGTGAATTATCCGCAGACATCTACTACCTTCATCGACCGATTCCTGGCTGGCGCTGAGGCCTACAGAGTGCCTGTTATCATCATCTTTAATAAAAGTGACATACTTTCAGAAGAAGAATTGCATTACGAGAAGATGATGTGTACGCTCTATGAAACCATCGGATATAAATGTATCGAATTGTCGGCAGCTACAGGAGAAGGAGTTGAACTGTTGCGACCTCTTATCAAGGATAAGAAATCTTTGTTGAGCGGCAACAGCGGGGTAGGAAAGTCAACCCTCATCAACCAGCTCATTCCTGATGCAGAGCAGCGTACCGCCGAAATCAGTGAGGCGCATAATAGCGGAATGCATACCACAACCTTCAGTGAGATGCTGGAACTGCCGGAAGGTGGTTATCTCATTGATACTCCGGGCATCAAGGGCTTTGGTACCTTTGATATCGAAAAGGAAGAGTTGACCAGCTATTTTAAGGAAATCTTCAAGTTCTCTCAGGATTGTAAGTTCTCTGACTGTACCCATACCCACGAACCGGGGTGCGCGGTAATCAAGGCGGTTGAGGAACATTATATTGCAGCTAGCCGCTATCAAAGTTATCTCTCTATGTTGGAGGATAAGGACGAAAATAAATACAGAGAGGCTTTTTGATAGTGAAGAGTGAAGAACGAAGAGTGAAGAAATTTAAAAAACATATTAATGAAAGAACAGAAGGACGTCAGGCAGCGTATCGAAGAAGGTGAGTTCGCACAGAGTGCAGAAATCAGTGCGAGCTATCTGGATGAGGACATCTTGATTATAGATAATGTCAAGGTGTTGCAGAACCCCGATCCTATGAGATTCCAGATGAACATGATTGCATCCTGCCAGAGAGGCAGCCTGAGAGCTGAACTCAACGGGCGGGAATTCACCGTGGAGAAGGGCGATATATTTATCAGTCCGCCTAACTCAATTCTCGACATCAAAGAGGTGTCGGAAGATTTTGCATGCACAGCCATGTGTGTCAGCAATCACGGCTTGCTTGGTATTCTTCGTTCTCATATCTCGGTATGGAACCGTGCCATGTATGTGAGCAAGGTTTCGGTGTTGAAGATGAACGAGGTGGATATGGTATTCTATTCTAAGTTTACCGACTTGGTGCGCCTCTGTCTGGATCCGAAGTTCAACGACCGCAGTTCGTGGAAACCATATCGCCGTGAGATTGTGGAGACGCTCCTGAAGAGTGCTCTTCTTGCCGTGAGCAATCTTTTGCTGACAGATCTCCCGAAAGAAACGTTGGGAACCAGTGCCAGCGATTTCTTTGATAAGTTCCTGGAGATGTTGCAGCAGAGCGAAATCAAGCATCAGCCTGTAGAATATTTTGCGCAGCAGCTTTGCATCACGCCAAAATACCTCTCCATCATCTGCAAGCGCCATTCCGGCAAGACGGCCATCGAGTGGATTACAGAGTATACGCTTGCTGATATCACCTATTATCTCCGTTCTACAACGAAAACAATCAAGGAGATTTCTGGTATACTGGGCTTTTCCAATACCTCATTCTTCGGTAAATATGTAAGAGAGCATCTGCACATGTCACCTCTGAAGTATCGTGAAAGTTTGAGAAAACAATAACTGCAAAATAAAAACTCGCAAATTCTAAAGAAAGAATCTGCGAGTTTTTTGTTTCTATCAAATAGGGTGGAGCTGGAGGGATTCGAACCCTCGTCCGCACAAGGAAACCATACGCTTTCTACATGCTTATTCCAGCCTTCGGTTTTCGAGGCATGACAGGACCTGGACCACCAATCATACCCTTATCCTCTAAAATTTCATCCATGCAACGAGGCGTACATGAACTATTTCCGATTTACCTGCACCGCTTGATCAACAAGATTCGGAACAACATCCGTTGAGCGATGTCTCGTTCCAGCACCCTGTGCTGGAATAAAGCTAGTTTACTATACTTCGACTAGGCAGCGAGAGCGTAGTTATTTTCGCCAATTAATTTTTTGTTCACTAGGATTAAGGAGGTAGCCAACGAGCCTCCGCATGCTTACGTACCATTTCATCTCGCCGTCAAATCCAGTCAACCCCGAGAATTTTCTGATATTGGGTGCAAAGATAAGGCGAAAATTTGAAACTACCAAATTTTTTAAGGAAAAAATCATACTAAAGATTCCAAATAGCTTAAAATGAGCATTTTATGAGTTCTTGCCTTAAACATGCTAACCAAACTCTTAGTGCAATGGCTGTAATAGCATCCTCATTATCATTATTTTTAGGTATTGCATACCTTCTTAGAAATATGTACCTTTGCAGCCTGATTCAAGATAGTAATAATGATTATGAATATGCTAAATAAGAAAATAACTTGGAGAAAACAACATAAATGGTTAGGCATCGGTATGAGTTTTTTCATACTGATGTTCTGCTTGTCGGGTATTTTGCTCAACCACCGTTCGCTTATCAAAGATGTGGACGTGAGCAGAAAATATCTGCCAAGCCGCTATGAATTCAAGAATTGGAATGGCGGGTTGCTGAGAGGAACGCTTGCTTTGGATGATGCCATATTGCTGTATGGAAACGGGGGAATCTGGCAAACGGATTCTACAGCATCCACATTCAAGGACTTTAATAAGGGGATTCCAGCAGGAGCAGACTGCCGACAGATAAGAAATGTTATCAGAACGGATGATGGTTCTGTCTGGTCGGTATCTCCATTTGCACTTTACCGGTTGGGGAGTCACAAAATATGGAAAAGCGTAACTCTTCCGACAGAGCCGGAAGAGAAGTTGAGCGACATTTCTGCTCATGGAGATACGCTTTTGGTTCTCAGCCGCTCCTATGCTTATGTTTCCTTGCCACCTTATCAGAACTTCCAACGGATAGAATTGCCTATGCCAAAGGAGTATGATGGGAAGGTTACAGTCTTTCGTACGATATGGCTGCTTCACAGTGGAGAGTTGTTTGGCAGCATAGGTAAACTCATCGTAGATGGCATTGCCATAATCCTGGTGTTGCTCTGCATCTCAGGTCTTATCTTCTGGTTAAAGCCTAAACAGAAGAGGTTGCTTCGCTTTTCGCTACAATGGCATGACAAAATAGGCCGATATACCATCATGCTTACTTTGTTGATAGCCCTGACAGGTTGGTGCCTTCGTCCACCTGTGATGATAGCCTTGGTGTTGAACAAGATGCCGTCTATTCCTGGGACGACGCTTCATAGCAAGAACCCTTGGAATGACAAACTCCGTGTGGTGCGTTATGATGAAAAGTTCGGTGACTGGCTCTTGTCAACTTCGGATGGTTTCTTTTCCGTGAATTTCCAGACCGGAAAATTGGAGTCCATCTCCAATACTCCACCAGTCAGTGTTATGGGATTGAATGTCCTTCAGCAAAGCAAAGATGGCAAATGGTATTGCGGTTCGTTTAGTGGTCTCTTTGTTTGGGATAGAGTAAAGGGGACAACCATTGATTATTCTACCGGGAAAGCTGCTTTAAAGAACGGTGGCGCACCATTCGGAAAAAAGGCGATAGCAGGTATGAGCCAGGATTTCTCTGATACGCCTGTCATTGCTGAGTATAATGAAGGAACCGACTTTGCGCCACAACCCGCTTATATGAACCAACTGCCCATGTCATTATGGAATGTGGCTCTGGAGGCTCATAGCGGTAGAATCTTCATAGGTAGTATTGCTACATATATATTTATCTTCGTGATGGGAATACTTGCCGTATGGTGCCTTTGGTCTGGATATGTCATTAGACTGGTGAAGAAAAAATAAAAAAAAAGTTTGAATGCGTTGTTTTAATTGCTATATTGCCATATTGTATGTGCAAATGGTTGATACTCAGCGTAAAAGTACGTATGGCAATTCTCGGAAAAGCGCCGGGAATTGCCATATATTGTTATAGTGAGAATTAGTACCCTCATTTTCGTCGCGACGTATCTGATGCTGCGTCGTGACGCAGTTGTTGTTACGTCGCGATGTATCAGATGCTACGTCGGGACGTAATTTCTTCCGCATCGATGGCGAAGTTATGAATAAAGATTGAAATCCCCAAGCATTGAACCGAAAAAATGCTTTTTTGCTCAATACTTTCTGTGTTTTTCTCAAAAAAACACGCTGAAATCTGCTAAATAGTTTAAAATGAACGAATTATGAGTCTTTTACCTCAATAGAGATAATGATTTGGCAACAGTCCCAATTTCTGCAATATGCATACGTTTGCTGTCAAACAACTCTTCTCAGCAGTAAAGATACAATAACTACACGAAATAACAATCGCTATATTGGAATAATTTACATAAAATAGCTTAATTTATAATGATTATCGCATAATTTAATGTATATTTGCAGCTAAATTCAGTGAATTTATGAAACAAAACAAGATAAGATAAAAGATATCTTGGCAAGTATGTTGTAGAACTTCTGATAATAAAATATTATTTGAATATGGGCATAAGCAAAGATTTAACAGAAGAGGATGTCAAGTTCCGCTATATCAACGAAGCCATCACAAGCAAGGGATGGTCAAAGGATAGTATATTCATGGAACAGAAGGTTAAATTTACTGACGGTAAAATTAGCCTTCATGGTAATCTTGTGCATAGAGAGAAACCGAAGTTTGCCGACTATGTTCTTTATGCAAATAAGGCAACACCCATTGCTATTGTAGAAGCAAAGGATGCCAATCATTCTGTTTCTCATGGATTGCAACAAGCCATGACCTATGCCCAAATGCTTGATGTGAAGTTTGCATACAGTTCAAATGGTGAAGGGTTTGCCGAACATGACTTCTTGACAGGCAAGGAACGCACTTTTGCTATGGACGAATTTCCAACAAAAGAAGAACTTATCGAAAGATATAAAAATGAGGCTAACGATGGAAACGGACTTAACGAACAAGAGCTGGCTATCATAAAGCAGCCTTTTTGCACTGGTCAGAATATATTCCCGCCACGATATTATCAGCGCAATGCAGTAAACCGCACTGTCAATGCTATTGCGAGAGGACAAAACCGTGTGCTCCTTGTCATGGCAACTGGCACTGGCAAGACATATACTGCATTTCAGATTGTATGGCGTTTACTTAAAAGTGGTTTGAAGAAGAAAGTGTTGTATCTTGCAGACCGCAATATATTGGTTGATCAATCCATACAGCAAGACTTCAAACCATTAGAAAAGGTAACGCACAAGATAGACTACTCAAAAGACAAGAACCACTTGGAAGAATTGGGGTCTTATCAAGTGTTCTTTGCACTCTATCAACAGTTGATTGGACAGAATGATGCCAAAAACTATAAGGAGTTGTTTCCTAATCCAGACTATTTTGATCTTGTTATCGTTGATGAGTGTCATAGAGGTAGCGCAAAGGATGATAGCAACTGGCGAAACATCTTGGAATACTTTTCTTCGGCTACTCATATAGGTATGACAGCAACACCAAAAGAAACAAAGTACCAGTCAAGTATTGGCTACTTTGGTGAGCCTATATATACATATAGTCTTAAAAACGGAATTGAGGACGGTTTCCTAGCTCCTTTCAAGGTAATCAACATCACAACCAACATTGGCGATGAGTGGAGACCGACAAAGGGACAAAAGGATATATACGGCAACGAGATAGAAGACCGCATTTATAACAACAGTGACTATGATTATAACATTATTATAGAAGACCGTATAAGGGAAGTTGCGCAAGAGATAACCAACTATCTGAAAAGCACTGACCGCATGGCTAAGACCATAGTGTTCTGTGCTGATGAAACACATGCGGAGCGTATGCGTCTGGCATTGACCAATGCCAATGCTGATATGTGCAAGAAAAATCCTGACTATGTGGTTCGCATAACAGGTAGCGATGAGTATGGTAAAAGCAAGTTGGATTACTTTATTTCAGTATCTTCGGAATATCCAGTCATTGCAACGACCAGCAAACTGCTTTCTACCGGTGTGGATTGCAAGATGGTAAAGCTGATAGTGCTTGACCAACAGATTGGTTCCATGACGGAGTTTAAGCAGATTATAGGACGCGGAACCCGTCTTCGTGAGAATGAGGGAAAGACCAATTTCACGGTGATGGACTTTCGAAATGTAACACGCTTGTTTGCTGACCCAGATTGGGACGGACCTATCGAGATGGATCCCGATTATCCTATAAAGTCCAGAGAGGCAAAAACTCCAGTTCTGCCTGTAGATGATACACCGCCAATAGTTGGTGATCCTATTACTCGTCCAAAGCCTCTTGTAGATAAAGATGGCTGCCAGGTAATGGTTGTCAATAAGGTAGTGTCCGTTTACGATGCCGATGGCAAGCTGCTTCGCACGGAGAGTATTACCGACTACACGAAGAAGAATATCCTTGATTCGTTTGCTACCATTGATACATTTACCTCCAAATGGAATGAAATAAAGAAAAAGTCAGACATTGCTGATATGCTGAAAGAAAGAGGCATAGATCTTGCAGAATTAAAAACTTCACAGGAAATGAGCAATGTGGATGATTTTGATTTCATCTGCCATATCGCATACGGCAAGAAGACCCTGACGAGGCGGGAACGTGCTGAGCAAGTGAAAAAGCGTGATATATTTACCAAGTATGGTGAACAGGCACGACTGGTACTTGAGGCTTTGTTGGAGAAGTACATGGAAGAAGGCATTTCTGAACTTGAAAGTCTCACTGTGCTTGAAAACGATCCTTTCCGCCGATTGGGCTCTAAGGCAAATATAGTAAAGTTCTTCGGTGGCAAGAGAGAGTATCTGAAGGCCGTAAAAGAGTTGGAGCAATCAATATATAATATAGCATAAAAAGAAACAATATAAAATGAGTTTATCTAATTTCGTAAAACGAGTACGCAATATCATGCGCAATGATGCCGGTATCAACGGTGATGCGCAACGCATAGAACAAATGGCGTGGATGCTGTTCTTGAAAGTCTATGACGAGAAAGAGAATGATTGGGAGTTGGACGATGATGATTACAAGTCTATTATTCCAGAAGAATGCCGTTGGCGCAACTGGGCACATGATGATGGAAGTGGCAATGCCTTGACTGGTGACGAACTGCTTTCGTTTGTCAACAACACCTTGTTTGTTGAACTCAAAAACATAGAGGTTACACCTGATACCCCAATTCGTCAGGCAATAGTAAAGACAACTTTTGAGGATGCCAACCAATATATGAAAGATGGCGTTCAGCTCCGCCAGGTGCTTAATGTGATAGACGGATTGAATCTTGGTGACTATGAAGAGAGTCATGCTTTCGGTGAGATATATGAGACTATCCTTAAAGAAATGCAGTCGGCAGGTTCCTCAGGTGAGTTCTACACCCCAAGAGCCTTGACAGAATTTATGGCAGAGATAGTCAATCCGCAGATTGGTGAGAAAATGGCAGACTTCGCTTGTGGTACAGGAGGTTTCATCACAAGTTGGTTGGGTGAATTGGACAAGAAGGTAAAGACTGCTGAAGACCGCAAAGAGTACAATCAGTCTGTATTTGGCATAGAAAAGAAACAATTCCCGTATATGCTATGTGTGACAAACCTGTTGCTGCATGGTATCGACACGCCATTGGTATATCACGACAACTCGCTTACCAAAGATGTTCTCAACTATACAGACGGAGACAAGTTTGATGTTGTTTTGATGAATCCACCATACGGAGGTAATGAAAAGGCCGACGTGAAATCTCACTTTCCTTCTGATATGCGCAGTAGCGAGACTGCCGACCTCTTCATGGTGCTTATCATGTATCGCTTGAAGAAAAATGGCCGTGCTGCTGTCATTGTTCCTGATGGTTTCCTTTTTGGAGCAGATAACACAAAGATTGCCATTAAGACAAAGTTGCTCAGGGATTTCAACTTGCACACCATTATCCGTTTGCCTGGCAGTATCTTTGCACCTTACACTTCGATTGCCACGAACATTTTGTTCTTCGACAATACCAGTGCGGAGGGTGCTCCAGAAGGTTATTCTACAAAGGAAACGTGGTTCTACCGTTTGGATATGCCAGAGGGTTACAAGCATTTCTCCAAGACAAAGTCCATGAAGTCGGAACATTGCAACCCAATCCGTGAGTGGTGGAACAACCGCAAGGAGATTATCATTGCCGATGGAGATGAGAAATCACGCTGCTATCCTGTACAAGAGTTGATTGATTCTGATTGCAACTTCGACTTATGTAAGTTCCCAAAAGAGGATGAGGAGATTTTGCCTCCTGCCGAACTGCTTGCCGACTATTTCAAGAAGCGCAAGGCTCTTGATCATGAGATTGATAAGACATTGGCTGAGATACAGCGTATCTTGGGGATAAATATAAATGTGGACGAATTGTAAAATGTGGGACGGTGTTCCACAAATCTAAAAGATTGGCATGGAGAATAAAGGTTTGACAAACATAAATGATGCTGCCTATCAGAAGTTGATAGACAACATAACCGCACTATGGGGTGAGGCGAAGTCAAAAGCGGTCAATGCTGTCAATACAGAATTGCTTGAAGCAAACTGGCAGACAGGTAAATACATTGTGGAGTTTGAGCTTAAAGGTAAAGATAGAGCAGAGTATGGAAAACATTTGCTCATGAATCTTTCAAAAGATTTGACTATTAGAAATGGCAAGGGGTTCAACCGTACTAATCTCACTTATATGCGTAAGTTCTATTTGGCTTTTCCAATTTTGGGGACAGCGTCCCCAAAATTGACATGGAGCCATTACTATGAACTACTAAAGTGTGATAATTCTCTCGAAATGAAGTTCTATTTTAATGAATGTATTAAGGAAGGCTGGAAAGTTCGAGAACTGAAAAGGCAGATGAAAAGTTGTCTGTTTCAGCGACTTGCACTAAGCACAGACAAGGCAGGAGTTCTTGCATTGGCAAACGAGGGGCATCAAGTACAAACTCCGCAAGACATCATCCGTGACCCTTTCGTGCTTGAATTTGCAGGACTTCCCAAACAGAAACGCTATAAGGAGAGTGACTTGGAAAAGGCTCTTAAAGACCACATGGAGCAGTTTCTTTTGGAAATGGGACGTGGTTTTGCATTTGTGGGCAGGCAATACTCCATGCAGATAGGAAGCCGACAGTTCAAGGTGGATTTGGTATTCTACCACTGTATCTTGAAATGCTATGTGTTGATTGATTTGAAGCGAGCAGAGATAAAGCATGGTGATATTGGGCAGATGAACCTCTACTTGAACTATTTCAAAACAGAAGTATGTCAACCTGACGATAATCCACCCATTGGCATAGTTTTGGGAGCAAGAAAAGATGAACTTTTGATGGAGTATGCCTTGGAGGGTATAACCAATCAATTGTTTGTAGCACGTTACCAACTCTATTTGCCAAAGCGTGAAGAACTGCAAGCGCAACTTGACAAATTGTTGGACGAAGCTGAGTAACAACAATAAAATAAGGACATTTCAATTTTATAGCATAATTATGAAAAGTAATATTGGAATACAAATCATTTTGTCTATTGTACTGACTATGTGCAGTATCAATATAAATGCACAAACGGTTGGATATACATATCGACCTTTGGCTGCCGAGGGATGTAACATGAAATATAGCGTTGCAAAGCAAGATACGGCATATTACATTATCGCAACCGTAAAGTCATACAGACTGAATTTCCTGAAAGAATCAACCATGTTGTTGAAAACATTCGATGGTGAAGTTATTAAACTTTATGGTTCTCAGATTGGTAGCAGTTCTGAAACGGCAGGTATTGTCTCTGGCAATATAGTCCTTCCAGTGACAGAAATCAGTTCTACAGCTCAATTCAAGATAAGTCCACAACAATTTGAGTTGTTGAAAAAAGGCGTGGCTAAGATAAGGCTATCTACCATACCTATTGAGCATGAGCGGACATTTGCCAAAGATAAAATAGGCAAGAAACTTTATCAGTTCTTCTTGAAGCAGAAAAATAAGGACAATGATTTCTAACTATAGAAAATTATAATGAACGGAAAGCAATTAAAGAATAGCATATTACAATGGGCGATACAGGGAAAACTTGTACCGCAAGACCCTAATGACGAACCTGCAAGCGTTTTGCTTGATAAGATTCGTCAAGAGAAAGAACGCTTGATTAAGGAGAAGAAAATCAAGCGTGATAAGAACGCATCTATTATCTACCGTGGTGAGGATAATTCCTATTATGAGAAGATACTTGCTACGGGAGAGGTGAAATGCATTGATGAGGAAGTACCGTTTGAGATACCAAAGGGATGGGAATGGTGTAGGCTCAATGACTTGGCTTTGTATAGAAAAGGACCTTTTGGAAGTAGCTTAACAAAATCTATGTTTGTAGCTAAAAGCAATCAAAGTGTCAAAGTTTATGAGCAGAAGAATGCAATACAAAAAGACTTTCGTCTTGGTGATTATTATATCAGCAAAGAAAAGTTTGAAGCAATGCAAAGCTTTATAGTCAAACCAAATGACATTATAGTAAGCTGCGCAGGAACAATCGGTGAGACCTATCTTCTGCCATTAGATGCTCCTATCGGTATTATCAATCAAGCGTTGATGAGGGTTACACTTTTTGATTTGAGCATGGCAGAATACTGGCAAATGTACTTTGCTTATACGCTTTTAAATGAGGCACAAATGAAAGGAGCCGGTTCTGCTATTAAGAATATTCCCCCGTTTGAATATCTAAAAGCAGTACTTGTGCCTGTTCCTCCTTTATCAGAACAAACTAGATTGGTTGAAAGATACAATTTGCTTTTGTCTCTAATTGCTAAATATGAGTCAGAAGCAGATAAATTGAATTGTCTCAATCTAAACATCTATGATAAATTAAAGAAGACCGTATTGCAAGAAGCAATTCAAGGTAAACTCGTCCAACAAATTGCCGAAGAAGGTACAGCCCAAGAACTACTCGAACAAATAAAGACAGAGAAGCAGAATTTAGTAAAAGAGGGCAAGCTAAAGAAGTCTGCCCTCAACGATTCTGTTATCTTTCGTGGTGACGATAACAGGTACTATGAGAAGATTGGGAAAAAGTGCGTGGATATAACTGAAGAAATCCCTTTTACTATTCCTACTAATTGGAAATGGGTAAGGATTCGTGATGTATTTCAATTAAATCCAAAGAATGAAGCTGATGATGAGACTTTAGCAGCATTTATTCCAATGGAAAAGATAAGTGCAGGTTATAAATCAGATTTCACTTTTGATTTGGTCAAATGGGGAAATATAAAAAAGGGATTTACTCATTTTGCGAATGGTGATGTTGCTTTTGCTAAAATTACGCCATGTTTTCAAAACAGAAAGTCTGCAATTTTTCATGGCTTACCTAATGGTATCGGGGCAGGAACTACAGAATTAAAAGTGTTGAGACCCTATGGAAATACAATAGGTAGATGGTATCTGTTGTATTTCTTAGAGTCTCCATATTTCATTGATGAGGCAACGTTTAAAGGAACTGCAAACCAACAGCGTATTGTCGTCGGGTATTTGGAAAACAAGTTGTTTCCTTTACCGCCAAAGGAAGAGCAGCAACGCATTGTTGCTCAAATAGAAAAACTATTTGAGCAACTTCATTAATTGCTCTATCTTTTGGACTATTCGTTTCTGTTCTCGTAAAGGAGGTAAAGGAATCAAGTGCTCAACCAATTTGACTCTGGAAATATTCGGCTGGGCTCCTCCTTCTCCTTTCTTTATGAACGTATCTCTACTTGCCATCAGAAAATAAAAGAGATACCAATTGAAAATGATATATGGAGTGCAGCCACAACAAGCTTGATTGGTCGTGAGTTCCTTGCCAACAATAGCTAATTTTCCTATAGTGGCTCCATACATAGCAATGAGAACATCACCTATTTTATTCATACGCAGAGAGCAATCTTGAAAAGCTTTCTGCGTTATTTTTTCTTCTGTATCATATACAATACCATTGTTCAACTCCCCTGTTTTAAGCCATAAAATATTGCCGCCATAATAATTTTGGTTGGTGCGCTGAGGTGTAGAACCTGCGCCCCAATCTCCAATGCCTCCCATTCTTGCCCAAGTCCAACTATTAGGGATTTCAAAAGGGATTTCTTCAGTTATATCCACGCACTTTTTTCCAATCTTCTCATAGTACCTGTTATCGTCACCACGGAAGATAACAGAATCGTTAAGGGCTGACTTCTTTAGCTTGCCCTCTTTAACGAGTTTCTGCTTCTCTGTTTTTATCTGTTCAAGCAGTTCTTGTGCTGTTCCTTCTTCTGGTATTTGAGGTACGAGCTTGCCTTGTATAGCCTCTTGGAGAATAGATTTCTTAAGAAATGCTTTTATATTTGAATCAAGAATTTCTTTTTTATTTTGGAATGTTCCATATCTTTCGATTAGAGGAATAATATTTTCTATTTCATGTACAATCCTTTTTTGTTCATTTACAGGTGGAATTGGTATTAAGCGAGGTTTCATATTCTCCATAGAAACATGAACCATAGTACTTCCTGTTGTTGATGCTTTTACTTGCGTCTTATCAAACAAGAAGAAATAATACAAGTATTCTCTAAACAAAATCATTAAATTAAACTTGACATTCCAAATATGATAATGAAATATCGTTTTATCTCCATTCCATATTTGAGGACCAAAAGAAGCAGACCATGCATAAAGCAAGTCGCCATTATAGCAATACTTATCTTCTGGCAATTCTAAGTCTGAATAATACCACTCGTTATTTGTAAAAAAGTTACCAACACGAAGTACTTTGTATTTTCCTTGTGGCAATAGCTCTTCTTTTTTATATGCCCTACCATTTACAAAAGTTATAACATCTTGCATTCTGCACCATTCCCACCCATTAGGAACATCAAATGGTATCTCCTCATCAATGCATTTCACCTCTCCCGTAGCAAGTATCTTCTCATAATAGGAACTCATAGAACAATACCATGCCTATTTATATGGACAACTTTATGTTTTACTAATAAACGAATAGAAATGGAATTAGAAAAATTTGAAGAGTTCTTAACCCAAGGAAATATGGCTAAGAACACGATTTCGGCATATCTGTATGCCGTAAAGGAGTTTGGCTCTCGACACAAAGAGTTGAACAAGAGAAACTTGTTGGTTTACAAGACCTACTTGATTGAGACTTACAAACCAAAGACGGTGAACCTCCGTATTCAGGCGTTGAACAAGTACCTTGTATTTGTAGGCAAGACGAAACTCCGTTTGAAGTCGGTCAAGGTGCAGCAGCGTTCTTATTTGGAGAATGTCATCAGTAATGCCGACTACACCTTCTTGAAAAACAAGTTGAAGAAGGAAGACAACTTGGAGTGGTACTTTGTGGTGCGTTTCTTGGCTGCGACTGGTGCCAGAGTGAGCGAACTTGTACAAATCAAGATTGAGCACGTGCAAGTAGGCTATTACGACATCTACACCAAGGGTGGCAAGATACGGCGTATCTATATCCCCAAGACATTGCGCACAGAAACAGAAAAGTGGTTGCAAACACTCAACCGTACAAGTGGCTATCTCTTTCTCAATCGCTTTGGCGAGCGTATTACGACAAGAGGCATATCACAGCAGTTGAAGAACTATGCGATGAAGTATGGCTTGAATGAAAAAGTGGTGTACCCTCACTCGTTCCGCCATCGTTATGCCAAGAATTTCTTGGAGAAGTTCAACGATATAGCCTTGCTTGCTGACCTCATGGGACATGAAAGCATAGAGACAACACGTATCTATCTGCGAAGAAGTAGCTTGGAGCAACAAGAAATAGTAGATAAGGTTATCACTTGGTAAAATGCCAATAAAGGTTCATGTAAAACGTTTTATCATATGACATGCATATATAAACGACAACAAATCAATACGTCAGTAAATCATGTTATCATCATATTGGCAATATATGGCAGATAACCCCTAAAAATAAAGAATTGCCATACCCTTTACAGCTTTGTAATCAGAGAGATTACTGGCTGGTATGGCAATATGGCAATTCTTGAAAGAAAAATATTTAAAAATAAATCTTGTTACTTCACGCTCCACTCAAACAAACCGCAGGACAGAGTTTCTGGCTGCTTCAGCTCGAGTTTAACTGCCTTGGTCTTCACTGGGTCGAAATTCACGATGCAGGCTACACCACGCTTGCATGGATAAGCATCGGCTCCTGTAACTTCCTTCCAGTTGCCTGCCTCGTCCTGATAGTAGAGCTTCCAGCTGTCTGGCACCTTGCAACCGCCCCATGGCTGGTCGTCGTACCAATATACGGTGCTGGTCTTGATCTCCTTGCTCTCAGTGAAGGTGTAGGTAATCCACTCTGTAGTGTTCTTCTTTGGCCACCAGTGGATGTATGGGACAGAACGGTCGTTCTCATCGGCTGGAACCAGTCCGTCGGTGATGCTGCTCTTGGCAGGCACTGGAGAAGAGAATTCTACCTTAGCCTGAGCTGCGAGAGTTGCAGGAGCTGATGGCTTTGCAGCCTTGACATCCTGTGGCAACCATACCTTCATATTGCCGTTGCCACGATGAGCCCAGGCGAAGTATGGGATGAGAGTCAGGGTCTGGTCCTTGGTGCTCAGCTTGCCACTCTTGTCGTAGGCGAGGGTCTGCACGTTCTCGGTCAAGGTCTCCATGTTCTGACCCTTGTAGAGTGTCAATACATTCTTATATTTAGGGTCGATGAAGTCATCGTACGAGAGCTTGCCCTCAGCGAATTGAGGTTCGCGGTTCTCCAGAATGCTCATGATATCGAAGCCCTGGTTGTCTGGCCACTCTGCACAATATACGATAGGACCACGCTCGATGCTGATGCAGCCACGGTCGGCTTCTACCTTATTGTTGGCACGTACGGTGCGCGCCTCCATATCGAAGTGAACGCGAACCACATCGCCCTTCTTCCACTTGCGGTTGATGGTATAATAGCCATCCTCTGTTACCTTAGCCTCTACCTTCTTTCCGTTTACGGTGATGGTATAGCCCAGTCGCTTGCCGTCGCTGTAGTAGTAGAGGTCAGATGGAACAGGCTGACCCTTTACCCAGCCCGGGATGCGGATCTTCATACCGAACTGACCAGCCTTGTTGTCATCTACCTTGATGGCGATGTCGCCGTTCCAAGGGTACTGTGTATCCTGACTCAAAGCTACCTTCTTGCCAGCCACTTTCAGGGAAGAAGAGTTGCTGAGGAAGAGGTTGACATATACATTCTTATCCTTTACGGCATATACATAGCCCGGGAGGGATGGCAGGAAGCGGCAGATGTTGCTAGGGCAGCAGGCACAGCCGAACCAAGCCTGACGCTGATGCTGACCCATGCTCTCCAATGGGTTAGGGTAGAAGAAGCCGCCGCCGTCCATGCTCACACCACTGATGAGACCATTGTAGAGAGTGCGCTCCAAAACATCGTAATATTTGCTTTCGCCATGGAGGAGGAAGAGACGGTAGTTGACATAAACATTGCCGATAGCTGCGCAGGTTTCGCAGTAGGCGCTCATATTAGGCAGCTCGTAGTTCATGCCGAAAGCCTCGCCGTTGTTGGTGGCTCCGATTCCTCCGGTGATGTAGAGCTTCTTGCTCACGATGTTGTCCCAGATACGGTCGATGGCGTGGATATAGGCAGTATCACCGGTGAGGGCTGCTACATCTGCCATACCTGCATACATATAGGTGGCACGTACGGCATGGCCTACAGCCTCATCCTGCTCCAATACAGGTTTGTGGCTCTGTGAATATTCTGTTTGAATTTTTGTCTTACCGCGATAGTCGAGGAAGAACTTTGCCTCGTCGAGATATTTCTTGTTGCCGGTAGCGAGATAGAGCTTACAGAGTGCCATTTCGGCAATCTGATGTCCCGGTACTACGCAAGCCTGTCCTGGATTAGGACCTACCTCGCGAACCACGCAGTCGGCATAGCGGATGGCGATATCGAGGAACTTGCGGCTGCCAGTAGCCTGCCAGTGAGCTACGGCACCTTCTACCATGTGACCAAGGTTGTAAAGTTCGTGGCTCAGATCCTCCTCCATGCTCCAGCGTTTGTCGCCAGCCCAGAAATGAGGATGCTTCGGATTCTGTGTACGGGCGGTATAGAGATATCCGTCAGCTTCCTGAGCCGGAGCAATGATATCGAGCACGCTATCGATATACGCCTTGAGTTTCTTGTCTGGATAAGTTTGCAGCACGTAGCTGGCACCCTCAATCGTTTTGTATGGGTCGGTGTCGTCGAAGCTGTAGGGCATCAGTTTGCCCACATCATAGGTGTCGCTGGGATGAGCTGCGCGTTCAAAGTTCTTGTATCTTCCCTCTGATTCGCATTTGCTGAAAGCCAGCGGGATGGTTACCTTGCGAGAGGTTTCGATACGCTGTCCCCAGAACGTATTGTTCCAAACCTTTACTGATGTAAAAGGCACCGGTGTGATAGGATAACCACCCGAACTCTTGTTTACCTTCTGTGCCGAAGCTGGCATCAATGCCAATGCCGCTAAGGCTGATGTAATGAAAATCTTCTTCATATTTATTTGTTGTTTATATTTTTATATACGTTTGATGTACTTAGATATTTTCTTAGCCTTTAAGATTTCTAATGAATCTTTTGGTTCTTCGTCATCGTTGAAAGGATTATCAATAATATGCATGTATAATGGGATGAGCTTGCCTATGATTAGATAATCACTCGATGTTTATGCTGCTTATGTTCAAACTATAGTACAAGTCACTGACTCCGAAGATATTGTCTTTGTTTGGAATTTCTTCATATTGAAATTGTACCGTACCAGAGATAATAACTTTTCCAATTTTTTCCTTAAAATCCTTTTCTTTATTGGTTATGACAACAATCATTCTTTGTCCTCCACAGTCGCCCCATACTAGATCTTGCTCTCTGATATCTTTGCTATTGTCTGGTATAAATTCATATTTATTGATGTCTTTGTTAAATTTAATTTCACCAGATATATTAGTAACGCTAAATTTATCATAGTTTTCTGACTCGGGATAGATTTTTATCCATCCGTTTTCGTCTATATCTTCATCATCTTTGCAAGATGTGAAAGTTGTAAATGAGAGCATAGCAATTACTATAGCTATAAAACTCCATAAATAGTACTTCTTATTCATAATTATTCAAGTTTAGTTTTTATAATTGTTGAGACTTATATGAAAAAGAGTTTACAGGGATTGTTGCTTTGGCAACAATCCCCTGTGAGTGTTACTTCTTCGGGATGTATTCATCCCAGAGTTTCAATGAGTGCAGATAGCCTGAGAAAGGCCATGCCTCTTCGGCATTCTTGCCCAGAAGCATAAACTGCGATGGCTTGACGAGGAGCTGGATATCCTTCTGGCTGATGAGCTTGTCGTTGATGTAGATGCTCTCGATTCTGCCATCGAAGCAGACATATACGTGCTGCCACTTGCCTTCCAGGGTCTTCATCTCCTTGTAGCCGGCATCCTCATACCATCCGTAGTGGTTCATCACACCGCAGCGTGGTTCGGTGCCGTTTACCAGCATCAGCTTCTCCAGTTCATCGTGAGAAGAGGTGAAATCGGCTACGCATTCATTCTCGGCAATCTCCGGATTCAGAATCCATGCCTCGATGGTGTATGGAGCGTTGTCGCGGATGGTGGCCGGGAGCATGAAGTTGCTTCTGTAACTCTCCTTGCCGGTAAAGGCGAATGCCTTCTTGCCCTTTATGGTCTTGATGATGGCTGCTGTATCGTGCTGTGTCTCAAACTCGCCCTTGAGGTGAACATCCAGCGGACTGCCGTTCTTGATGTAAGGCACGGTATCGCCCTCGTTGTAGTAGTCAGCGCTGATATCTACCACCAGTCCCTGACTGTTCTTGTCGGCTACTGCCTCACGTACGATGTTGCTTTGGGCATCGAAAGCCTTTTCTGCAGCCTCCTGTTCCCAGTTATAATAACGGAGATTGGTGAGGGTAAATTGCTTTTCGCCTGCACGGATTTCCAGTTTTCCTTCAGAAAGATTCAGACGAGGATCGTTTTCATCTATCTGATGCCAGCTTCCGTTGTCGAAAGCCTGGGCGGTGAGGGTATGCTTGCGTGCCTTGCCGAGCTGCGGATGAGTCATCACAAGCTGGGTACCCGGTTGCAGGGTGATGGCATCTTTGCCTGCCATACGCTCTCTGAGGGCGGTGCCCTGAAGGAGCGAGAACTTGCCGGCGAGCATTCCCTCGTTGTTATGCCAGGTTGTACCATCGAAATCGGCTGCAGTCAGGCCTAGCCACTGCTGTGGGGCTGAATCTTCTACGGAACCGTAAACCTTGATGTTCCAGATGGCGCCACCGAAACCATTCTTCTGTCCGCCGGTATAGGTGAGGCGGATGTACTGCGCCTTGGCATTTCCGAAATCTACCATCGGCGAACCAGCCAGACGGTTCTGTCGCTTGTCGGAGAAGGTCTGCCAGTGCTTTCCATCATTCGATGTCTCGATGAGATACTGATAGAACTGTGTTCCGTATTCAAACTGAGTCCAGATGCTCTTGATGCCCTGCTTCTTGCCCAGATCAATCTGAATCCAAGCCGGTCCGGTGGTGCGAGGGCGCCAGAGTGTGCCGTTGTTGTCATCAACCGCATATTCCGGACGGAAGTCGTTGTCGTAGTAGGAAGAGGCGGTAACCTTGGCACCGAAGGCGAGGTTCTTTGCTACCTTCATCTCCGGTTTCAGATCGAGACCTTCGTGGGTTGGAACGACCTCCTTGATGGTACCGTCTGCATTGAATTCTAGTTTATCGATTGCCACCTGACGATGGAATCCACGATTGGAATGCGGATTGTCGTGGCGATGATATACGATGTAGTAGTTGTCGCCTTCCTGCAGCACGCTGTTGTGTCCCGGACCGTGAACGGTTCCGTCGGCATTGGTCTTGAGGATAGTGCCGTGGTAGGTATAAGGACCGAGCGGACTCTTGGCTGTGGCGTAATCTACGCGGTAGCTGGCATCCTCGCAATGCTCGCAGGAGTAGAGGAAGTAGTAGATGCCGTTGCGCTTGAAGACGAAAGGAGCCTCGAAGAAGTGAGTAACCTCGGTATTCGGGATGAGCTTGGTTTCGCTGAATGATTTCATGTCAGGATTCAGTTTACCTGCTCCGCAACCGAAGCCTTTGTAGATGCCCCAGGTGCCCCAATACATATAGACCGAACCATCATCATCTCGGAAGGTCTGACCATCGAGGGTGATGGCATTCTTTACGAATCTATCTTCCACCAGTACGGCTTCGCTTTCGCCCAGCACATTCTTCCAAGGACCGCGAGGTGTATCGCCCACACCCAGATGGAGCTTGCAAGGCTGGCAGTAGAGATAGTAATACTTGCCGTCGGCTTCGTTCTGCATTACATCGGGTGCCCAGATCCAGTGGCTGTCCGGCCAGTTCATCGGCATCAAGGTCCAGTTCTTGAAATCCTTGCTGCACCAGAGCTGTGCCGGTCCGAAACCGGCTCCGCTACCATCGGTAGTAGCATATATATAATAGGTGTCACCAAACTTCTTGATGGTTGGGTCGGCAAAATAACCAGGCAGGATAGGGTTGCCTGCTCCCGGAGTGTTGTAAGCAGCTTTCTGGGCAGCACCTGTCTCAGGCGCTGCCGCAGCTGCTGTTACGAATAGTGTTACAATTATATTCTTATTAACCATATCAACTTCTTTTTTTCTAAATGCTTTTTTATTTCTTGATAACCTTGATGACGAATCCACCGCCAGAAGCAAGATGAATCTTCATTTCCGATTTCTGATTAATGACAGATTTCTCTATCTTGTAATCCTCGGCATCGTGGTTGGCATTGATGCCATCCTTCAATACGATTGCTTCGTAATCTCCATCCGCGAGGAAATCAAACTTCAGGGTGAGCGTGCGCTCATCCCAGTTGCTCTGACCGCCAACATACCAGTCGTTGCCCTTCTTTCTGGCGGTAACGATATACTTTCCGATTTCGCCCTGTGGCACGATGGTCTTGTCGAAGACTACAGGCAATGAAGCGATGTATCGGGTGTATGGCTCATCAGCCTCGTAGTTGGTAGGAGTGTCGGCGAGCATCGTAAACGGACTGTCCTGTACGATGTAGCAGGCAGCCTGGTGGCATCGGGTACCCATCGAAATCGGTTTGGTGTAGATTGCCTTCCAGTTGTCGCGGGTTCCGTTTCTCATCGCTCCCGGTGTGAAATCCACCTGTCCTGCCATCATTCGGATGTATGGGAAGGTGACATCATAGAGCGGCATATCATTCTTGGCTTCCGTCCAGCGGCACTCTTCCATACCAAAAACACTCTCGTAGTTGAGGATGTTGGGGTAGGTGCGGTTCAAACCGTGTGGCTTGTAGATGCCGTGCAGGTCGAGGATGAGATGATGCTTGGCGGTGCAGGCAGCCAGACGTTCCACCATTTCGATGGCGGTCTGGTCGTCGCGGTCCATGAAATCCACCTTGAATCCCTTGATGCCCATATCGGCATAGGTCTTGCAGATGGTTTCCAGGTTCTCGTCCATCACGTTGAAGACTGCCCAAAGCACGATATCCACGCCCTTGCTCTTACCATATTCTATGAGCTTAGGCAACTGGATATCGTCTATTGGTTTCAGAATGCTTCCCTCTTTCGAGTTGTACCATCCTTCATCAAGGATGATGTATTCCAAGCCGTGATTATGAGCAAAATCTATGTAATATTTGTAAGTATCGAAGTTGATGCCTGCCTTGAAATCCACACCTTTCAGATTCCAGTCGTTCCACCAGTCCCAAGCCACCTTGCCCGGTTTGATCCAGGATGTATCGCCTATCTTGTTGGGAGCAGCCAGGGCGTACACCAGATTGCTGGTTGGCATCTGGGTATCGTGCTCTGTGATGGCGAAGATGCGCCAAGGATAATTGCGTTTGCCGGTGCTGGTAGCGATATAATCGCAGGTGCTCTTTACGTGGCTCATGTGTCGCCAAGGGTAGTAAGCCATCTCCTTAGGGTAGGGAGCGAAGGCGGCTCTCAGAATTCCCTTCTCTTTATCCTGTTCGCTGCTGTTAGCCTTCAGCCACATGCCAGGGTACTTCTCCAGATCGCTCTCCAGGATAGTGACTTTCGCCTTTCCGCAATCTATGGTAGCTGGCAGGAAAGCCAAATCCTGCTTAGCGGTATCGAGACGTGTTTCATGATAGATATTCTGGAAAGCCATGGCAAAAGGCTTTTCTGGTGTCGTAGTGTATGGCAACCATGCCTTCTTGTCCTTGCCAAACTGGTAGGCGGCGGTTTCATTCAGTATGATGGTCTTGCCTTTTCGCTGGGTATAGAATCGGTAAGCCACTCCCTCATCGTAAGCTCTCAGGATGATGCCGAAACCATTCTTCAGTTTCAGATTCAGTTCCTGATATGCTGTTTCAAAGTTTTGCTGACGATAGAATGGCGCATGGATGGTTTCCTTATGGTTGCTAAGCTTGTGACTTGCTACCTTCGGATTCTTACCCATGTCCGTTCCATCGTTCAGCGTTACACCTATTGAAGACTCCTGTAAAAGAATGGAGCCATTGTATTTAAATTGAAGAGAGAGAGACTTGTTGGTGTTGAGTTCTGCTACGATTTTACCATCTGGTGATTTCACCAGATAGTTCTCTGCCGATACTGTTGCCCCTATATATAATAAGGTGGCGATGAAAAAGAGTTTCTTAACCATAACTTTCTAGGTTTATTGTTGTTTTGTCCGTTTTGTTGTTCGCTTGGTGGCAATGCCTGTATTACCGGATTACCACAAGTTTTTATTTCTGCTGCAAATTTACGAATAGAATTGTTTATGTAATGCAAAGAAAGTCCAAAATGATGAAAATATCGTATCACAAGTATCCTGTTAGACGATAATTGTATCTTTATGTACGATAATTTTAGGACTTCGTTGATTTTTTCTGTTATTTTGCAGCCAGAAAAATAAATGAAACAATAATAAACCTAGAAGATATGGATTTAAAGCAGTTTACATTATTGATAGGTGTAGCCAGTTTGCCATCCATGGCAACGGCAGCCACTGTTTATCGCACCATCTCCAAGGTGTCTGTGGTAACAGTGGATTGTCCGGAGGGCACAGCTCCCCGACTTCCTAATCTCGTATGGGTAACCTATTCTGATGGTTATTCAGAGTATCGCCAGGTGCGCTGGGCTAACGCTCCGCTTGCTGATGAGCAGGCTGAGGCTGATGCGCAGAAACATCCTGCCGGGAGCCAATATGAGATAGGTGGTTTTGTGATTGGTGATGAGACTACCGACAATGGTTATCCTGTCAAGGCACAAATCAAGGTGGTGGCTGAAGGCTATCAGACTCCAGGAAAGGAAGTGGCTCATACCTTCTCACTCGCTGATGTGAGCATAGATGGTGACAACCGACTCACCCACAACCGTGATGAGGCACTCCGTGAGATCTGTTCCTGGGATGTTACCCAGCAGCTCTACAACTATCGCGATACCTATGGTTTGAGCACGGAGGGCTATACCAAGAGTGATGGCTGGGATTCGCCGGATACCAAGCTCAAGGGTCATGGATCAGGCCACTATATGTCGGCAATCGCACAGGCATACGCCGTGGCAACCAACCCAGAGCAGAAAGCCATCCTCCGCAAGAACATCACCCGAATGGTGAATGAGTTGCGAGAGTGTCAGGAGAAGACCTTCGTATATAATAAGGAACTGAAGCGCAACTGGGAGGCTCGTGATTTCGCTCCTGAGGCAGAACTCAGAGAGATGAAGGGCACCTGGGCTGCTTTTGATGAGTATAAGAAGCACCCTGAACTGTATGGCTACGGCTATATCAACGCTATTCCGGCTCAGCATTGTGCTCTGATTGAAATGTATCGTGCTTACAACAACTCCGATTGGGTTTGGGCACCTTATTACAGCGTACACAAGCAGCTTGCCGGTCTGATAGACATCGCAACCTATTTTGATGATAAGGAAATCTGCGATAAGGCTCTCCTCATCGCCAAGGATATGGGACTCTGGGTATGGAACCGCATGCACTACCGCACTTACGTAAAGCAGGACGGCACCCAGGATGAGCGCAGAGCCAAGCCGGGCAACCGCTACGAGATGTGGGACATGTACATCGCCGGTGAGGTGGGAGGTATGAGCGAATCGCTCTCCCGACTTTCCGAGATGGTTTCCAATCCGGATGAAAAGGCAAAGCTCCTCGAGGCTGCCAACTGTTTCGATGCGCCTAAGTTCTATGATCCGCTGAGCAAGAACATCGATGACATCCGCACCCGCCATGCCAACCAGCATATTCCGATGATTATCGGAGCGCTGCGCAGTTACAAAAGCAATCAGAAGCCATACTATTACAATCTGGCACAGAACTTCTGGAGTCTGGTGCAGGGCAGATACATGTATGCGATGGGTGGTGTAGGAAATGGAGAGATGTTCCGCCAGCCATATACCCAGATACTGAGTATGGCAACCAACGGACTGCAGGAAGGCGAATCGGAGGCTTATCCGGATATCAACGAAACCTGCTGCGCGTATAACCTCGTCAAGTTGAGCAAGGATTTGAACTGTTATAACCCTGATAATGCGCAGTATCTCGACTATATCGAGCGCACGCTGTACAATCAGATTATCGGTTCCCTCAATCCGGACCAGTATCAGACCTGCTATCAGTATGCGGTAGGATTGAATGCCACCAAGCCATTCGGCAACGAGACTCCTCAGAGTACCTGCTGCGGCGGTACAGGTTCTGAAAACCATACAAAGTACCAGCAGTCGGCTTATTTTGCCAACGATCATACCCTCTGGGTAGGTCTCTATATGCCAACCACCCTCCACTGGAAGGAGAAGGGTGTGACTATCAAGCAGGATTGCCTGTGGCCGGCACAGCATTCAGCCATCAAGATTACGGAAGGCGAGGGCGATTTCACCCTGAAACTCCGTGTACCATACTGGGCAACTCAAGGTTTCTCCATCAAGGTGAACGGCAAGGAAGTGGCAAAGAGCTATCAGCCTAGCACCTATGTAGAACTGGAGCAGAAGCACTGGAAGGGGGGAGATGTCGTAGAAATCGACATGCCGTTCAGCAAGCATATCGAATATGGTGCCGACAAGCTTTCGAGCGATGTGGCAAGTCTGGACGGTACTCCGCTGAAGACATCCTGGGTAGGAACCCTGATGTACGGACCATTGGTGATGGCAGGTACAGGCGCACAGACCTGGAACCAGGCTACGCTGAACATAGACTCCAAGTTGAGTAATATCACCGTGGGCGAATCAAACGGCGTGACCACAGGTGCGGGAGCCAATCTCCTTACCCTGAAGCTGGATGGCAAGGAATTCCAGCCAGATTATTACCGCAACGCCAACAGTACCCACTACTACCGCATCAACCAAACCGATGCCAAGAGCAAGAAGAGCAAGAAGGTGAAGATAGATTTCGGTGAATTGAATTCTCTCCTGAATCTTGCCGCAGAGCGTAAGGCTGACCAGGAGAAGTGGAATGCCCTCTCTCAGAAGGTTCCGGAGTATGCTCCATGGGCACCGTTCGGATATGAGCGCATGCAGAAGGTAATGGCTCAGGCACAGGAGCTGGTGGCAAAGGGTAAGAAGAAGGTAACCCAGGACGAACTGGAAGGTACTACTGCCATCCTGAACCGTGCCATCAACACGATGCGCCCTGGCAACCTTGCCGAGATGGAAGACCTCCGGGAACTCTCCGGTCTGCTTCGCCGTGCCGGCTGGCCGGATGACAACACCAGCGAGGAACTCAAGGAAGCTATCAGTTATGGCAGAATGGTTCAGAAATACGTAACCGACGGAAGTGGAACCCACGACATGATTCATGCCGCTGTGGGAAAACTGAAGAAGGCGATGAAACAATAAAAAAGATATAGAAACAACAAAACAATAAAACATTAAAGACAACAAAGACATCATTTAGAATAAACAACATTTAAGTGTAACAAAATCGGCTTAAAAGACGAAAATATCGTCTAAATCGCCAGGTTTGGACGATATTTTCACTTTTTTAGACGATAATGTAGCATAATATGCAAAATATTGTGTTACTTTGCAATCGAAATTTAAACAATAATAAACCTAACAAAAAATAGAAAATGAGACAGACACAAAAAATCTCAGGCTTTGTACATAGTCAAGCTTATGTAAAAGCCATCGCGTGTTTGGTCCTTGCATGTGGGGGGGGGGCATTACCTACTCTAGCAGCAAGTGAGACCTTATCAAACCCTAAGGTAGAGGAAGCTCAGCAGAGCGAAGTTACCGTAAAGGGTGTAGTGAAGGATGCCAATGGTGAAGCCATCATTGGTGCGAGTGTTATTGAAAAAGGCAACGCCAAGAATGGTACTGTTACCGATCTTGATGGTAACTATACCTTAAAGGTAAAGCGTGGCGCTACCTTGACAATCTCCTATATCGGATATATTAGTCAGGAAACCAAAGGTGGTAATATCATTTTGGAAGAAGACTTAAAGTCTTTGAACGAAGTGGTAGTTATCGGTTATGGTACTCAGAAGAAAGCTGATGTAACTTCTGCTGTTGTCAGTGTGAAGGCTGAGGACTTTACTAAGGGTAACTTCAATGATGCTGGTGATCTTATTAAAGGTAAGGTGGCTGGTTTGACAATTACACGACCTTCTGGTGACCCTGGTGCAACAACTCAGATTAGTCTTCGTGGTATAGCAACTGTATCAGGTAATGCTCAACCTTTGGTTTTGGTTGATGGTGTTCCTGGTTCTTTATCATCGGTACCACCTGAGAATATTGCATCTATCGACGTGTTGAAAGATGCTTCTGCAGCGGCTATTTATGGTACCCGTGGTGCAGGTGGTGTCATCATCATCACAACTAAGACAGGTCAGCGTGAGCAGCGTACGGAAGTGACATATAATGGTTATGTTTCTTTCTCAACTTGGGCAAAGAAGGCAGATTTTATGACTTCTTCAGATATTCGTGCCGGTAAAACTACTTTTAACGATGAAGGCTATGATACTGATTGGCTCGATGCAATCAGTCGTGTAGGTGTTACTCAAAATCATAGTATATCTTTGAGTGGTGGTAATGCCAAGACTTCTTATTTCGGCAACTTCACCTACCGTAAGGCTGAGGGTGTAATGAAAAAGACGGGTAATGAGTCAATGAGTGTAGCTTTTGATATGAGTCACTGGATGCTCAATGATATGTTGAAATTGAACATCAAGGTGAATGCTGACCAATATCAATATGATGTTAATGACGCAACTACTATATATCGTCAGGCTGTGATTCGTAACCCTACATCTCCAATCTGGAATGAAGATGGTTCTTATAATGAAGGTAGTTTATTGCAGTACTGGAATCCTGTTTCTTTGCAGAATGAACAAAGTGGTAAGAATAAGAGCCAGACTGTAAAGATGACTGGTAATTTGACTTTTGAACCAATAAAAGGTTGGCAGACAAATTTGATGCTTTCAAAAGATCAGACCATTAACCGTGGTGGAAATTATTATACTAGCAATCATTCTCTGCAAGGTGTGAATCAGAAGGGTTCTTACTCTGGATCAGCCTCACTGTCTGGTTATACCAGCGAGGCAACTTATCTGGAATTGACTTCTAAATTTATGAAGAACTTCAATAATGTTCATCGATTGGATGCTCTGGCTGGTTATAGCTACTCTGAAGATGTTTATGATGATGCTAGTATGTGGAATGCAAATTTCCCAACAGACTATTTCTCATATTATAATATGGGTTTAGGCTCTAAATTGACAGATGGACAAGCTTCAATGTCTTCTAGTAAGAACTCTAGCAAGTTGATTGGTTTCTTTGGTCGTGTAAGTTATGGCTATGCTGATCGCTATAATATACTTGCTAGTTTGCGTTATGAAGGTTCTTCTAAGTTTGGTGATAACCACAAGTGGGGTGCTTTCCCTTCAGTATCACTTGGATGGAATATCATGAACGAATCTTTTATGAAGTCAACAAAGTCATGGTTGAATAATTTAAAACTTCGTGCAGGCTGGGGTATTACTGGTGTGATACCTGGATCTTCTTATCTGTCATTACTCAGATATAGCTATAATGGTGGTAACTATTATAGAAACGGTAAATGGAATAAAGGTCTGAAGGCTGCATCTAATCCAAACCCTGACTTGAAGTGGGAAACTGCTCGTGAGTTTAATGTCGGTATTGATTGGAGTGTATTTAACGATCGTTTGTCTGGTAGTTTCGACTATTATAACAAGAAAACTTCAGATATGCTTTATGACTATACAGTTCCTTCTCCACCAAACTTGTATACCACAACTACAGCTAATGTAGGTGAGATGCGTAATACTGGTTTTGAGTTGATGATAAAGGGTGTTCCTGTTCAGACAAAGAATTGGAGATGGGAAACTCAGGCAACTTTACAGCACAATAGCAATAAGTTGTTGAGTTTGTCTAATGAACTCTATCAGACTGACAATACCCAGTGGTTGCAGGGTGTAGGTGATCCTGTTACCCAATATACTCATCGAGTAGCTGTGGGTGAGTCTTTGGGACAAATCTGGAGTTTGAAGGCTGTTGGTGTGTCAGACCAGGGCTTGTTCTTGATAGAGAACCCTAAAACTGGTCAGTGTGCAGAGTTCTATCAGGAAATGCGTAACGACTATGATAACTGGTATGAGTACATGGGTAGTGGTATTCCAAAGTTCACCTTGGGTTGGAACAATACCATCAACTATAAGGACTTTGATTTGTCTTTGCAGTGCAATGGTCAGTTTGGTTACAAGATTATCAACCAGCAGCGTGTGTTCTATGAGAACAATGCACATGCATACAATAAGTTGAAGTCTGCGGCAGATGCTATAGGTGGTAATCGTCCATTGTCTGGTGCACAGTCTCAGGTTGTAACAAGCTATTATATTGAGCATGGTGACTATTTCAAGTTGAGTTCCTTGACATTGGGTTATACCTATACTCCAAAGAAGAAGACTTACATTCAGAATGCGCGTCTCTATGGTAGCGTTTACAATGTATTCACTATTACAAAGTACAAGGGAACAGATCCTGAGTTGGGTAGTGATAACTTCTGGACAGCAGGTGTTGACGATCGTGATAAGTATCCAACTGTTCGTTCATTCACCATCGGTTTAAATGTTACATTCTAATAAAAGATTACAATTATGAAAAATAATATATTGAAGAAAAGTCTCTATGCAGCCATGTTGGCTGTAGGTGCAGCAGCTTTTACGGGATGTACCGATTTGTCAGAGACTGTATATAGCCAGCTTCCTGGAGACGGAAGTTACACCTTAACAAACAAGGACATTCAGGCAATGTATGGTCCTATTTACGACCGTTTGCGTGATATGTATAATGGTTGGGAAGGTTATCAGGACATCAGCGAGGAGTGTGGTGACTTGATTATGACTCCATTCCGTTATGAAACTTCTGGTTGGGGTGCACAGTATGTTTCTCTACATAAGCATGAGTTCCATAGCACAATCAATCACTTGTATCGTCCATGGTATTCTTGCTATCAGGGAATCACTACCTGTAACTCTTTGTTGGACAATGAAGGAATTGCAAGTAATGAAACTGCCAAAGCAGAGCTTCGCACCTATCGTGCATTGTTCTACTATGTCTTGTTTGATTTGTTCCGTAATATTCCATTGGAAACAACATTGAATGTGCCTAGTGGATATATGCCAGAGCAGGAAGATCCTGCTAAGACTTTTGACTGGATTGTCAATGAGTTGAATGAGGCAAAACCATATCTTGCAAAGGATGTTGAGTTTGGACAAATCAACTATTATGGAGCTTGTATGATTCTTGCCAAGATGTACCTGAATCATAACGCTTGGTTCCCAACACAGGCAGAAGATAAGACTTACTATGAGAAGGCTTGTGATGAGGTGAATGAAATCATCAATAGTGGTAAGTATGAGTTGGCTTCTACCTATCTGGAACCTTTCTCTGCTAACAATCGTAGCAAGGAAACTATTCTTGGCTTGGTGTATGACAAGACCAATGCTGGTATGGGTACTAATTACTATTGTAAGTGGAATATCTCTGGTAGCGGTGCAATCTTTAATGTTACCTTTGATGGCTGGAATGGTAGTGCAGGTATTCCTCAGTTCATTAATAGTTATGATCCTGATGATACTCGTAAGACAGATTGTTGGATTTGGGGCCCTCAGAAGAACAAGACTACTGGTGAGCAGATCTATATCAATGATAAGCCTTTGGATTATACCATTGATGTTTATGCTATTGAAAAGCCAGGTGCAGCCGGTATGCAAGGTGCACGTTTGAAGAAGTATGAAATTGTTGAGGGAGATGTTGGTGTAAGTAATGATGCTGTACCTTTCTTCCGTTTGACTGATGCTTATTTCATCAAGGCAGAGTGCTTGCTTCGTCTCGGTGGTTATAAAGGTGAGTCAGAGCAAGTGGCTGCTGATATCGTGACAAAGATTCGCCAGCGTGCATTCAAGAATAATCCTGAGAAGGCTACACGTACTGTAGAGCAATTGAAGGGCGCTAGTGTTTATGACTATGGATTGCGTGAGACACAAGGTGAAATCAAAGATGGTGTGTTGACCAATATTGTCAATACCGAGACTCATGAGGGTGGAGATGATATCCAATTGGGTGGACTTCTTGATGATCTGGCATGGGAATTCGTTTATGAACATCATCGTCGCCAGGATTTGATTCGTTTCAAGATGGATAATGGCTGCAATGTCTTCAATGGTAAGTCTTGGTTTGGTAAGAGTGCTAATACAAATGCATCCGACCATCATCTGGACATTTTCCCTATCTTGAAGGCCAATTTGCAGGCTAATCCTAAGTTGCATCAGAACCCAGGTTATGATGGGGCGAAGTAATATGTTATAATCAATATTAAAGAAGAATTAGTATGAAAAAGATATTTTTAATTGCCATGATGGCTTGTGCAGTCTTCGGGACAATGACTTCTTGTAGCGATGATTATGAAGATGCAAGCAAGCCTCATGTTTATAGTGAAACAGAAAACCCACCAGTGAAGGGCTCTGATGCCAATATGGTAACTTCTCCTCTTAAAATGAAGCAGGCTAATGCTGGCTCAGAAGTTAAAACAATTGATTTATCTGTTTATTCAGATAAAATTCAAGAGCAGCTTGGAATGTCACTTGACGAGGCTATCTCAGGATTGGACAATGGTTCTGTTAGATTCTTGCCTATAAATCCTGCTCGTCGTGTTTGGGATAAGGCTGAGGCAAATGCAGGTGACAACAAATGGTATCTGACTTCTAATGGTATCGTGACAGATTCTTTAAAGAATGCTGCGGCAATCATGGAGTTTGTGCCTTCTACTAAGAAAGTAAACGTTGTTCTTACTGACTCTGCCAAGGCCGGTATTGTGCCAGTAACATTTGGTTTTGTAAAGACAGATAATTCTGCCTATCCGGTGAACTTCCGTTGTCAGGCTTTAGTTACTGTTGCAGATGCCAGTGTTTGTGACGTGGAGCTGACTGTGCCAAAGGGTGGTTATGCTTCAACATTCTTTAAGTTTAGTGAGATTGCAAAGAATATAGACTTTGCTTTCGGTATTAAAGATTTGAAGGAACTGGCTAAGGGACTCGACACAGAAAGCCCTGTATATAATGTCTATCTCATGGATGCTACTGGTAATCTCTATGGTGGACCTGGTAAGTATACTGCTAATGGTGCAGGTTACTGGTTGACAGAAACATTTGATATCGTAAATTGGGGTAAAGATGGTTTTGCAATGTTTATTGAACCGAATAACTACGACTACGATGATAATGGTAATGCAACATTAATGGAAGATGGTGGCGGATTCAATATTGGTCGTCTCTCTAATGAAACTCCAGCTTCTGGAACAGTGCTTACTCCTACTATTGTTATCAAGCCGGTGAAGGATACTGGTAAAACTTTGACTATCAACTTCACGTTGACATTCGAGTAATTCTAAGTACAAAACAAAAGGGATGTGCCGCATATGGGGCGGCACACCCATCTTAACCTAAAAAAGTATTAATATGAAACTGAATCTGAAAAAACATTTATATCTGTTTGCTGCAGTTCTCATGTTTGCTGGCACTGTGCCTTTTATGACAAGTTGTGCTGACGATGATATGTCAAAAACAGTAGCAGATTATGACCCTAGATACAAGGGAAAAGTTGCGTTTGGTAATTCTGATTACAACTTGGAGGCTGATGCTCAGGAAATTGATATTCCATTCTCTTGTGATCAGAGTTGGACTGCATCTTTGAAGTCTGGTGATGAGGTTCCTTCTTGGGCTTCTGTTTCACCGGAAAGTGGTGAGGCCGGTGATAAATTGTCTGTAAAACTGAAACTGGATGCTAACGAGGATATGAAAAACTCCCGTCAGGTAACTCTCACTATCACTACGGAAAAAGGAAATACTCAAACTATCACTATTGCCCAGAACTATAAGGTTGTAACATTGAACCCTACTGAAATAGAGCATTTTGATAAGTATCTTTGTCCAGAGTCAACTAATCCTCATTTTGAAAAGGGAGCAGACTTTATGCTTCGTCAAGACTCCTATTATTCTTGGCATCGTATGAAGCAGAGTGAGCATTTCTTCGTCTTCTGGAGTCCTGAATTTGGTGACGACCCTAATGCTGAGTCTGTAGACGCAAAGATGCGTGTAGATATAGATGACCTCTTGGCTAAAGCAGAGCACTTCTATGATACTAATGTCAAAACTTTGGGTATGGCGAAGGTTGGTCAGGGTAAGTCAATGCTTGACAACTATAAGATGCAGATTTATTTGATTTATCAGGACGAATGGCTTGCTACAGGTTCTGGTTATGACGACAAGATTGGTGCCCTTTGGGTAAATCCTAGCACTTGCCAGCCTGTCGGTTCTACTATTGGTCATGAAATTGGACACTCTTTCCAGTATCAGGTTTATGCAGATAAGGTAAATATGGAAGGTGCTGCCAAGGATTTGCATCATGGATTCCGTTATGGTTTTGGTCCTGAAGGTGCTGGTGGTTGTGCATTCTGGGAGCAGTGTGCTCAATGGCAGGCTCAGCTCGACTATCCAGAAGAGATGTTTGGCTATCACCTTGATGTTTGGAAGAAGAACTATCATCGCCATTTCAATCATGAGTGGATGCGTTATGCAAGCTACTGGTTGCAGCATGTATGGGTAGAAAAACATGGTATTGATGCTTTCGGTCGCATTTGGCGTGAGTCTCAGTATCCTGAGGATCCATTGCAGACTTATGAACGCTTGTTCTGCAACAATAACCAGAATACACTCTATTCTGATATGTATTATTATGCTTCTCACATGGTTTACTATGATTTGAAGTTTGCTAATAATGATAAGAAACCTGTCGTGGTGCCTGATGCAGTAAAGGGTGATTATTCTACAAGTCTCTATAAGGTAGCTGACCAAAAGTATCAGGTAGGTTATGCTAGCTGTCCAGGTACAACTGGTTTCAACGTTATCAAGTTGAAGAATGCTCCTGGTAAGACAGTTTCTGTAAAGGTAGATGCATTGGAGCCTGGTTCTGCACTTCCAAAGGGTGACAAGGGTGAAATGTTGGATGGTGATGGTAAGGTAGTTGGTACAACTAAGACTTACAATGCCCAGGACAACAAGACTTCTGATTATCGCTATGGTTATGTAGCTATAGTAGGTGGCAAGCCTGTTTATTCTGATATGCACAAGGGTGCTAATGGTACAGCTTCTTATCAGGTCCCTGCTGGTACTACAGAGCTTTACTTCGTAATTCAGGCTGCTCCAACAACATACAATCGCCATGAGTGGAATGACAAGGAGGCTGATGATGAGCAGTGGCCTTACACAATCACAGTGGATGGTACAGACGTGGATAGCTACAATGAGGTAATTGATGTGGTGATTGATCCAAATGCAAAACCACAGAATACTGATCTTATTGTGAGTGTTCATGGTGATGAGAGTTCTAGTTATGCGTATGCAACCTATAATCTTGCTTATCTCAGTAGTGCTTCTATCTGTTACGCATTCTGCTTGACTCCAGATGAAATCGCTGATAAACTGGTGAAGAGTTCTGAATGCAAGGATGGGGTTCCTGAAGGAAAGATTGCTATGCGCTTGAAGCAGGCTGATGGCTCTTATACTTATGAAGATAACTGTGGTGGAACCTATGCTGGTTTCTGGTGTGATGCTAAGGGTAACCAGCAGAATTGGGGTGAAAATGCTAGAACTTACACCAAGTTTAATAGCATTCATGAGTTGGAAATTGGTTTTATGCCTGGAGCAATCAAGGCTGGCGAAACTTATCCTGAGGTACTGGAGTTGGTATACAACTGTGGTGGAAAGGAAATCATCGCTACCATCAAGTTCAACTTCATCGTAGAAGGAGCTGCTGCTGCAAGAATGCATAGAAGATAAAATAACTTTTAAACGTAAAATAAAGTATGAAGAATTGTATAAAAGTTTCTTTGTTAAGCATTTTGTTGTTGATGTTTTGTACATTGGCAATGAATGCAGCTGATAATAAACCAATCGCTCAAATCGGTTTTACAGCTCCTTTAAGAACAACTGTAGAAATTATGCAACCGTTAAAAATGTCAAAGTATACGTTCTCTGAATCTACAACGCATATGTTTTCTTTGGAGAATTATTCTTTTACGGGTGGAGCATATTTTAAAATGGGCATTAATGTTTCTGTTAGTGGGAAAACATTAACTGTTTATTATGGTGGTAAAACCTATATGACAAAAAGTTTGGAATACGGAGCAAATTTAGTAGACTTTTTTATTCCGTTAACTTCATATAAAAGCTTTTTGTTCTATATTACAATTAAGTAAAATGTAAAAACGTTTTTGCGTTTATAATAAGAATGGTAAACAGCATAAGGCTGTTATTACCATCAAGATGAAATTCGCATAATTAATATAGTTAGTTCCGTTGCTGACGTAAAACTGTTGTTTTGCAGAATGCAACGGAACTTTTTTGTTTCTCCACTTATATTGATAACACTCTCGTTTCTCCTTTTAATACGTACATATCCGAAGCGTAAGATGTGTTGTCTTAATACCCTATAATTCATAGTTTAAACAGTCATACATCCACGTTTATTTGGTTTGAACATCTTGATTTGTGTGGTTGCTGCCATATGCCGGCAATCACACGAATCTAATTCTTTAAGGTCTGATGCCATCTATCGCAAGCTTTTCAACAATGATATGCAGTATCTGATAGAGTGTAGTGAGAAAATCGTGAGGGATACCCCCAAATCGTGATGGATAGCGTGATGGATATTTCCGTTTTCGAAGTATCTATCACGCTATTCAAGTGTCTGTATATTAGTATATTAAGATGTGTAATACATATAAATCGTGATGGATGATAGATTATTACATAAAATTTGTTCATATGAAGACTGCGCTGGGTTACTGATATGACTGCATCGGGGTACAGATATGACTGCATTGGGTTACAGATATGACTGCATTGGGTTACAGATATGACTGCATCGGGGTACAGATATGACTGCATCGGGGTACAGATATTACTGCGTAAGCTAACGGAGCCGTATCCGTAGGCTTATCGAGACGTCTGCATCAGCTAACTGAGACGTCTGAACTCGCTTACTGAACTACTTGAGGTGCTTGGCTGAACAGCTTGAATTGCTTGACAGAAGTGTGATACAGCTACTTATTATGGACGCAAACTTGTCGCCCTGTAAGGGAAAAAGCTTTAAAAACCAAGGATTTATAAAGCTTTTGCTCTTACAGGGCGCCTTGCTGATTGCTATTATACCCAGGGCGCTGCCCTGAGCTAGGAGCTTTTGGGCCTTCAGCCCGTTCTTGAACCACATGCGAAAGTTCTGTTGTTTAAACAAGTCTCTCTATATCTTCTATTGAAAGGTCTGTACCTTTGGCAACTTGCTCTTGTGTGAGCCCCATGCCGAGAAGACGTTTTGCGGTGGCCAACTTTTCTTTGGCAATGCCTTCTACTCTGCCTTCTACTCTGCCTTCTTCCTTCGCAGTATCGATCGAATTTTTTATATCTCGGTAAGCCTTGAGGCTGTCTTCATATTCTCGTAGCTCTTGTTTGAAACCAAAGTCGGTAAGTAAGCTGATATATCGTTCTTCTGATAATCTCATAATCTGTTCTTTTTATAGAATTCTTTTGGCAAAGATACGATATTTGTATCATTTTAGACGATATTGCGAGCGTTTTTGCTAGATTATCAGTACTTTTGTGGCGAAATATAAATAACGCAAAAATCATAACCGAAATGAAACGAATCTTTTTATCGCTGATACTCACAGCGGCAACCTTGCCTTGGGCTACTGCAGTCCTGGCACAGCAGGACCCATCTGAGGCTCCTGCCACCAGACCCGTAAATCCTGTTTCTGCATCACAGAAACTCATCTTCGTACCGGACTCTCTGAAACCCTATGATTTCAATAAGGATGATGAGAGATGGTGCTGGCGACATAGTGCACAGACCCAGAATATCGTGTATTTCTGGGAAAAGCCATTCGGAGACAATCCGCAGAATCCTCCTTCGCTCGAAGGTAAGCCGATGAAATTCGACCTGGGCAATCTACAGACTCAGGTAGAACGGTTCTATCGTTTCTTCCGTGACACCCTGAAGTTCTCTCTACCAGGCAGCATCTGCGACAAGTATAAGATGATGGTGATGGTGAACTATTCGCTGGAAGGAACTGCTTACGGCGGAACTTACGATGACTTTATCGGCGCGCTCTGGGTAACCCCTAACCGTATTCAAGATAAGAAACTCAACTGTCTGGCTCATGAGTTGGGACATAGTTTCCAACTTCAGATTATGGCAGACAAAACGGGCGAAGCCTGGGGAGGAAGTGGCTTCTTCGAGATGACATCCCAATGGATGCTCTGGAGAGTGAATCCCGACTGGATAACAGATGAGAAGTATCATTTCGATGCCTTCAGACAGCTTACCCATAAGGGGTATCTGCATCTGGACAACATCTATCATTCGCCATACGTGATAGAATGGTGGGCTGAGAAGCATGGTTTGGAAAGCATCGCCCAGCTCTATCGTGAGGGAAAAGTAGGAGAGGACCCGGTTGTTACCTACAAGCGGAAGTATAAGATGAGCCAGAAGCAGTTTAATGATGAGATGTTCGACTGCTACCGTCATCTCGTGAACTTCGATTTCGGTTATGCCCGCAAGGAGACCCGTCCTTATGCCTGCACCTTCGATACCAGGATGCTGAAGCAGAAGAATGGTTATCTTCGTCCGGATACAGCTTCGGTTCCTGAGAACTATGGTTTCAATGCCATCAAGTTGGAAATCCCGAAGGCTGGTAAGAAGGTTACTGTAGATTTCAGAGCTCTCGATGCCGAGGGTAAGGCATTCAAGGCATCCAAGGACAAGATGGCACGAACCATCGGTTACCGTTATGGTTTGGTGGGAGTAACCGCCGATACCGATGAATGCATCTACAGCCCGATGGGCGAAGCGATGAATGGAAAGGTTTCGCTTGTGGCTCCAAAGTCCCAGCCTCTCAAGGCGCTCTATCTCGTGGTGATGGGAGCTCCTTCGAATCATTCGCTCAATCCATCTTCCCGCCGTTTCCCTTATGAGGTAAGAGTGAAGTAAGAGTGAAGTACGAATCGAATAAGAATCAAGTACGAATCGAATAAAAATCATCTACATAAAAAATATCATAGCTTATGAAGAATAAGACTTTTATAAAGAATAAGACTTTATTGACTGCATCCCTCGCCTTGATGATGGTGTTGCCGATGCAGGCACAGCGCTTTGAAGATAACTTCGAAGATAAGACGCTGCGACTGGATTACATCGTGGCGGGCGATAGCGTGAACCAGGCTATCTATTTCGAACAGGCTTACAGCAACCCTACCTGGGCGGGCAGAAAGACAAGACTGGATGAGAAATTCCTGAACGGAAACAGACAGGTGACCGTGTATGAGCATGGTACCAACAAGGTGCTCTATGTAAATACTTTCTCAACACTCTTCCAGGAATGGCAGCTTACACAGGAGGCAAAGCATCTGCAGAAATCATTCGAGAGCAGTTTCCTCGTGCCGTTCCCAAAGAAACCGGTGGATGTAAGCATCACCCTGAGCGATACGCATCAGAAGGTGACCGCAGAACTGCGCCATACCATCAATCCACAGGATATACTCATCCGACCATTGGGCGAGAATGGCATCCCTTACCGCTACATCGTGAAGAGCGGAGAGGCTGCCGACTGTGTTGACCTCGCCATCATTGCCGAGGGCTATCGCCAGGAACAGATGGATAAGTTCTATCAGGATGCGCAGCGGGCAGCCGATGCCATCTTCGAGCGCGAGCCTTTCGCTTCACTCAAGTCGAGATTCAACGTGGTGGCAGTTGCAGCTCCATCGCTCGATGAGGGACCAAGTATTCCGCACGACGGGAAATGGAAGAACACGATGGCTTGCTCTCATTACGATACTTTTTATTCGAACCGTTATCTCACCACGAGCAAGATTCATCGCATCTATGATGCCTTGAGTAATGTGCCTTTCGAGCAGATCATCGTATTGGTGAATTCTCCTACGTATGGTGGCGGCGGCATCTACAACCAGGTTACGCTTTCTACCTCTGATCATCCTACGTTCAAGAAGGTGCTGGTACATGAGTTCGGTCATGGCTATGCGGGCTTGGGCGATGAGTACAGTACCGATGAGTACGACCCGATGTATCCTAGTGATACCGAACCTTGGGAACCGAACCTCACCACGCTGAAGGATTTCCAGAGCAAGTGGGCGGATATGATGCCGAAGGGCGTGAAGATTCCTACGCCGCTTGCCAAACTTCCGGATTACAGGAATATCAAGAATGCGAAGGAGCAGAAGAAACTCAACGAAGCCGTCTTCAAGATTGGTGTGTTCGAGGGGGCGGGCAACCAGAGCAAGGGATGTTTTCGTCCGGCGCAGGTCTGCCGTATGCGAATCAACGAAGTGGATGATTTCTGTCCGGTTTGCCAGCGTGCCATCCGACGCATCACAGATTTCTATACTGGGAAATAATTATAAGTTTCTGATGGTCTTCATTTTTGGCGAATGGTGAAAGGAGAATTGAAATCGTGAATTGTTTTTGGAAAATGACTAATAGAGCAATCCGAAGGCCCAAAGTGGGAGAATATCGCCATTGGCATACTCCGTATCATCACGCACAATGAAGGAATCGGCTACGTCTTTTATCTGGCGATGGCTCTTTTTGGCTCCGCCTATCTCAAAGGTATATTTGCCAATGGAAAAGTCGGAAACCTTGGAAGAGGTTACATCTAGAGCTAGGCGAGTTTGGTTGTAGAAGAATGTCTCCCTCACATTGCCTATGTTGGCATTCTCGCCAGAGAGGGCATAGATGATGTTGGTATTGTCTAGATATACCTTTTCGGTCTTGCCAAGTCCTCGCATGCCGCCTGTCTCATCACGTAGTTGTCCTATCATGCCTGCCTTCTCCATATATAATAAATAGGTAGGTATGTCGTTGCGGCTCACCTTGATCTCATTAGCCAATCCTGTGGCCTCTGGCTTGTAAGGCACATTGCTGGCTATGATGGATAACATGCGGCGCAGTTTCTTGCCTGTGGCTGGCGACATGTTGGCATACTGTGGGATGTCCACTTCCATCGTGAGGCGTATCACTTGCTGCAATCTTTGCTGGAAAAATCCTTCTTTGGAGAATGGATAATACCCCACGCGCAGATATTGGTTGAAGAGCGGTATCGGATGCTGGAGGCCTTCTATCTCTGTTTTCCCATTGAGGATATCCTCTAGGCTTCTGATAGGAGTCTTGATGCCATGAAACATTTCTAGGTATTCACGGAATGATAAACCCTGCATGTCAAACAAGATGGCTCTGCGACTCAAGTCGGCTTCGCCATCTATGATGTCGAGGATGGAAGAGCCTGTAAAGAATACATGAAGCCCAGGGTGGGAATCGTATATCTGCTTGAGCTCCTGCGACCATCCTTCATATTTGTGTACCTCATCTATATAGAGCCATTCGCCCCCTTCACGCACAAACTGGTTGGCTGTTTCGATGAGCGTGTTGGTGGTGAAATAGCTGTGATCGGCTGAAACATAGAGCGACTTAGCTTGCTCTTCTAGACTCTTGCTTTTGATGTGTTGCAATATCAAGGTAGACTTGCCGATACCTCTTGGTCCCATCAAACCTACTAGACGAGCCTCCCACGGAAGCTTGTCATAATTGTATCTCTTGAACGCTAAAGATACGAGTTCAAGCTGTTCTTTCATGTAATTTATCAATGTAATATCCATACGCTTTTTTATTAAATGCATCTTCCAAGGTGCAGATTTATTGCTTTCGTGCACCTTCTAAGGTGCAAATTTGTGCCTTTCGTGCACTTTCTAAGGTGCAAATATAGAGTTTTTGTTTGAAATATCAAAGGAAAATGCCATAAAAATGGGAATTACTACGATTTTTTCATTCTTTTGGACTATTTTGCTCGTTTATATCAGAAAGATTTTGTTATTTTGTGGGCTGAAACTAACATGATTAAAATTGATATGAAGAAAATCTTATTATCTCGTGGTGATGGGAGCTCTTTCGAATCATTCGCTCGATCCATCTTCCCGCCGTTTCCCTTATGAGGTAAGAGTGAAGTAAGAGTGAAGTACGAATCGAATAAAAATATCATAGCTTATGAAGAATAAGACTTTATTATCGGCATCTCTCGTTCTGATGATGGCGATGCCGGCAGCTACAGCTTCAGCACAGGGCACATTAGAAGATTACAACAGAGCCTATGCGCTGCGTCATCAGTTCTCTGCCGATTCCGTGTTCCATTGGGCACGTTCGTCGGCTTGGTGCGATTCCACCCATGTATTGCATTATCAGATTTCTACTCCTCAGGGCAAGAAGTTTGTATCCTATGATGTCGACAAGGATGAGATGAAGAGTTATGAGTCGCAGGAAGCGATGGAGAAGGCGCTGGGCATCAAGCCTCGCCCTGCCTACAAGCCTCAATTTGGCAGACGCCACGAGCGCCATTGGATGGAGGTAGATGAGGAGAAGGAGGCTTATCCGGTACTTTCGCCCGACGGCAAGATGGAAGCCTACATCGAAGGTTACAACGTGGTGGTTCATGAGGCAGGAAAACCTTATACCGAAGCCAAGCGAATCCTTACCCAGGATGGTACCATCGGCTGCTATTACAGCAACCGCATCCAATGGAGTCCAGACGGCAAGCACATCTTCGTATGCAAGCGTGTTCCGGTAGAGAAACGCTATGCCTACTACGTAGAATCTTCGCCTGCCGACCAGCTGCAGCCTATCCTCCACAAGCAGGAGTATGCCAAGCCGGGCGATGCCCTGCCACAGCACTATCCGGTCATCATCGATGTGGCTACCGGAAAGAAGGTGGAGGCTGACAGGCATCAGATAGAAAACCAGTATGAACTGGAATGGATGCAATGGACACCTGACAGCAAGGAGGTGACAATGGAGTATAACCAGCGTGGTCATCATCTCTATCAGATGCTGGCGATGAATGCTGAAACCGGTAAACTTCGTACCGTGGTAGAAGAGCGTGCCAATACCTTCGTGAACTATGGTCGTCTGTGGCGCCAGTTTATCAAGGATGGCAAGCAACTGCTCTGGATGAGCGAGCGCGACAACTGGAATCATCTCTATCTCTACGATGTGCAGAAGTCGAAGGTTATCCGACAGATTACAACGGGCGACTGGTTTGTTCGCGGTATCCAGCGTGTGGATGAAGAGAAGGGAGAAATCTATTTCTCGGCTAGTGGCGTGAACAAGAATGAGGACCCATATCTGGTACATTATTATAAAATAGGTATCGACGGCAAGAATATGGTGGCGCTCACTCCTGAAGAGGGAAATCATAGTGCCCAGTATACCTACGATTACCGTTATCTTCTGGATACCTATTCTAAGGTGGATGCCGCTCCTGTTACCGTGCTCAGAGATGCGCAGACCGGTAAGCTCGTCAAGACTCTGGAAACGGCTGATATCGCTACGCTGAAGAAGTATGGATGGGTAGCTCCGGAAGTGTTTGTGGCAAAGGGAAGAGATGGCAAGACCGATATGTGGGGCATCATCCAGCGCCCTACCAATTTCGATCCGAACAAGAGATATCCGGTTATCGAGTATATCTATGCGGGTCCGGGCGATGCCTATACTCCGAAGAGTTTCATGCCATACAACTGGTACACCACTTCGCTTGCCGAACTCGGTTTCATCGTAGTTCAGCTCGATGCGATGGGCACTTCCTATCGCGGCAAGAAGTTTGAGGAGGTTTGCTACAAGAATCTGAAGGATGCCGGATTCCCAGACCGTGAACTCTGGATCAAGGCTGCAGCCAAGAAATATCCTTATATGGATGCAGATAATGTAGCGATCTACGGCTGTTCGGCAGGCGGACAGGAGAGTACTACCGCCGTATTGCTGCATGGCGATTTCTACAAGGCTGCCTATAGTGCCTGCGGCTGTCACGACAACCGGATGGATAAGATTTGGTGGAATGAGCAATGGATGAGCTGGCCTGTCGATTCCAGCTACGTAGAGTGCAGCAACGTGGAGAATGCCCACAAGCTGGAGCGCCCGTTGATGCTGGTGGTAGGCGAGATAGACGACAACGTAGATCCATCCAGTACCTATCAGGTGGTGAATGCCCTGCAGAAAGCCAACAAGGATTTTGAACTTGTGGTGATTCCGGGAGCCCATCATACCATGGGCGAACTCTATGGCGAGCACAAGCGTTACGATTTCTTCGTGAAGAATCTGCTGGGTGTGAAACCGCCTAAATGGAGTGATGTAAAGAGCAAGTAATTCAGGTTTCAATCTGTTGATAGTGAAACTTCTCACTTGAATCATTATTTAAGTTTTGCCCTGAAGCAAACGGATAGTCTTACTTTAAAAAAGTAGCTATTTGTTTGTTTCAGGGCTTTTTTTGTTCTTTTTGTTGTATTTCTCGTTATATTTTTGTAATTTTGCGGCATTATTTTATCTAACAACAGAAAATAAAGACCCATATAATGAGAAAGATATCTACTCTAATGGTTTCTGTGCTCTGCATGATGATGCCTGTAGGGGCTGAGGCGCAGGTGCCGACAGCCTTTGTTTCGAAAGGGGCTACGGATATTCAGGCGCAGCCACATACGATAACGCAAACCAACTCGGGTGCACAATGGGCTCCTATCGACCCTATGGTGCGCTCTATCACGATGGATGATGGTTTGCCGAGTAATGCTGTGCGTAGCGTGGTTCAGGGTTCCAAGGGATACATGTGGTTTGGTACAGACAACGGATTGTGCCGTTTTGACGGATACGATGTCAAAACCTATTATAATCCCTTTACGACTGTAGACCAGTTTGTGAGCGCTCTTACTGCTTGCGAAGAAGGCCTGCTGGTAGGTTGCAATAATGGAGCCTATCTGTTCTGTAATGCAACCGACCGATTCCAGAAACTGAGTGATAAGATTACGGCGCCTGTCCTTAATTTTTCGCTTGACGGCGATCAGAATATTTGGATTTCTACCAACGGACAGGGCGTGTTCAGATACAATCGGACTACTCACGAACTGCATCAGTATCCGATGAAGAATATTCAGGGTAAAGTGCAAAGTACGCTGGTTGATGCCAACAACCAGGTATGGATGCTCTGTAACCATGGTGGAGCCAGCATCTATCATCTCAACAAGTCGACCGACCAGTTTGAAGCATTCCCTCTGAAGGGCGATGCAACCATGTTTTACGGCATGGCGATGCTGGCTGCTCCCGATGGCAATCTTTATGTCGGAACCTGGGAAAACGGACTTTACAAGCTCAACGTCGATGGTAGTGCAGAACAGCTCATCAGCGGAACCTTGAGTAATGCAGTTCATCATATCCATCAGCTTTACAGCAACGGTAACAAGTATCTTCTCATAGCCAGCGATGATGGTCTGGTGCAGTATGACATCCAGAACCGTACTTGGCGCATGTTGTCGGAAGTAAACAATCCGAGCCGGAGTACCAACGAGCGTTTTGTTTATGGTATTGCGGGCGATAATGAAGGCGGCATCTGGGTAACTACTTTCTATGGTGGCGTAAGTTATCTTCCTTCTGTGAGTGTGGAAGCTCGTTTCCGTGCTTATTCTGCCCGTCTGGGTGGATTGCGCGGTAATGTGGTAGGAAGATTCTTCGAAGACCGTCAGCATCGCATCTGGATAGCTACAGATGATGCCGGACTCGACTGCTTTAATCCCCAGACCAACAGTTTTGTTTCTTATCCGGGCAAGGCGGCTATGGGCAAGTATAATGTTCATGCGCTCTTTGCTGATGAAAATGATCTGTGGGTGGGAACCTATGGCAATGGTGTCATCAGAATGAACATGGCTACCGGAGCGCAGCAGTTTTTCTCTACCGATGGAATGGTTTCTGGCAGTAATGCCTATTGTATTTATCGCGACCGGAAGAACCGGCTCTGGGCGGCTACGATGGATGGTGCCAACCTTTTCGATGAAGGGCAGCAGAAGTTTAGAAAAATCAAGTCGTTCAAGTCGCTTACCATCGATATCAAGGAAGATTCTCAGGGCAACGTATGGTTTGCTACCCAGGGAGGTGGCTTGTGGCGCTTGGACAAGAATAATGCCTGGAAACAGTATAAACATGTAGAAAATGATTCTAATTCGCTGGTGAGTGATCAGGTAAACTGCCTGGTTATCGGCGAAAAGGGACAGCTTTATGCGGCAACCGGCGATGGGCTTTGCGAATTTCTGCCTTCAAAAGGTGTATTCCGACGCATCTCCATCGAGGCGCCTAGTCAGGATTTCGCGAGTCTTGTCATTTCGCAGGGAGTAATGTGGATTTCTACCAGCAAGGGTATTGTGAAATATACGCCGGGTGAACCTGTCCAGCTGTTCAATAAATATGACGGACTTACCTGTGACCAGTTTATGCCAAACGCCGGACTCCTGGCCTCTGATGGCAGAATCTATTTCGGTTCTACAAGAGGTTTCAACTGCTTTTATCCATATCTCGTCAAGATCAACCAGGTAGCTCCTCCTGTAGCAATCACCTCGGTAGAACTCTTCGGTCAGCCGATAGAGGCGGGGAGCGACCAGCTGGAGAAATCTCTGAGTCATGCAGCAGAACTCAATCTGTCTCATAACGAGAATACCATCAATATCTCGTTTGCCGCCCTGAGCTATGTATCGCCTGAGAAGAACCAGTATGCTTACAAACTTGAGGGAGTAGACAAGGATTGGGTTTATACCCACGAGCATCGTGCCAACTATACCAATCTTCCTGCCGGAACCTATACCTTCCTGGTTAAGGCAACCAATAATGATGGTGTATGGTCGAAGAATGAGGCAAGACTGCAGATTGTGGTTCATCCGCCGTTCTGGTGGTCTCTGCCAGCCAAGATTCTGTATCTTCTGCTCATCGGTTACGCAATCTACTGGTTCATGCAGAGCCGGTTGAAACGTGAGAAACTCCGTCATCAGGAAGAACTCGACCAGTTGGAACTCAAGCAGGATCAGGAGATGAGAGATGCCCGCCTGCAGTTCTTCACGATGATTGCCCATGAAATCCGTACGCCGGTAACGCTTATCATCGGACCTTTGGAGAGTCTGAAAGAGCATTGGAAACAGGTTTCCGGAAAACTTACCGATGGTGAGACTATCACGCAGACGCTTTCTGTTATCGACCGTAACGCCCAGCGTTTGCTCTTGCTCGTCAATCAGCTGCTTGATTTCAACAAGGTTCAGCAGAAGGGCATGCAGGTTCATTTCCATTTGAACAACATTTCGAAGCTGATGCATGCTGTGGCAGAGCGCTTTGCTCCTACCTTCGAGCAGAAAAGCATCCGTTTTGAGGTAGATTATCCAGCCGATGAGCTCGTGGCGATGATTGACCAGGAGGCCATTACCAAGGTTATCAGCAATCTGATGACCAACGCCTTGAAATATACCGAGGATTATGTACGCTTGTCCTGCCGCTTGCTGGAGGATGGAAACCATTTCCGCATAGAGGTGGAAGACAACGGATTGGGAATCAGTCCTGACGAAAAGGAGAAAATCTTCGGAGCCTTCTATCAGGCACGCGACAACAAACCGGGAACCGGAATCGGTCTCAACATCGTGAAGAATCTCGTTGAGGCTCATCATGGTATGGTTGAAGTAGAATCTGCAGTAGGCAAGGGGGCTACCTTTATCGTAACCTTGCCGCTTAACCAGGTGGATGCTGTGGTAGAAAAGGCAGACGAAATGGTGAAGGAAGAAGAAACTGTTACTGAGGAAAATCTGCTGACAGATGAAACTCCAGTTGAGCAAGGTTCTCAAAAGGCAGGCGTTGCTGTTGCCAGTCCGCTTCGTGAACCGGCAAAACCGGTGATGCTGATTGTGGATGATGATGAAGACATGCGCCAGTTTGTGAAGGCTCATTTCGAAAAGATGTATACGGTTTATACCGCTGACAACGGAAAGGATGCGCTCCGTAAACTGGAGAAACATCCGGTTTCGCTCATCATAAGCGACTGGATGATGCCGGAGATGGACGGTCCGGAGTTCTGCCGTAGGGTGCGTGAAAATTCAGAATACTCTCATCTCCCATTCGTGATGCTCACGGCAAAGACCGATGATGCGGCGAAGACGGAGAGTATGAACTGTGGAGCCGATGTCTACATAGAAAAGCCGTTCTCGATGAAGTATCTTGAGGCAAGCGTAAGACAGCTTCTTGAGATGCGCCGTCTGTTGAGGAGTAAGTTCTCTCATACTCCGCTTGAGCCGATAGCAGAGATTGCTCCAACTCAGGTTGATAATGCGTTTCTGGAACGGATGTCTCGCATCATCGAAGAGAATGTGGCGAATCCGGAACTCAACGTGGCGTTCCTTGCCGAAAAAATGGGCATGAGCCGCTCTTCGCTCTTTAATAAGATTCGCGGTCTTGCCGATGTTACGCCAAACGAGATGATCCAGCTCGTGAAACTTAAGAAGGGCGCAAAGCTTCTGAAAGAAGGAAACTACCGCATCAGCGAAATCAGCTATATGGTAGGTTTCAGCAGTCCTAGCTATTTTGCCAAGTGCTTCCAGAAGCAGTTTGGCGTCAAGCCGATGGATTTCGTGGCTGCGGAATCGTAGGATAGAAAAACTATTCGGATAGAATAGAATAAATCGTATAGAATAGAATAAAAAATCGCCTGGGTGCTCAGATGCATCCAGGCGATTGTCTTATTTGTAAAAAGCCTATTCTTTATTTCTTTGTGGCTCTGATGAAGAAACCGATGAGGCAGATGTAAGCCAGGAGCGAACAAACCTCAGACATCGGATTAACCCACCAGCTGTCGGCGATACTTACCTCGATGCCGCCAAACTTCAGAAGGGCGCTAACCACACCCATCAGGGCTCCACCGGCGATGAAGCCGCTGGCGATGAGCGTTCCCTTCTCACCACGTTCGCTGTTCACCTTGGCATCCTTGCTGCGTGAAGTAACATACCAGTTGATGGCTCCACCCACGAGCAGAGGAACGTTCAGTTCCAGCGGAATAAACATACCCAGAGCGAAGGCCAGGGCAGGAATCTTAAAATAAGTCAGCATGATGGCTATTACGGCTCCTATGCCATAGAGCACCCAAGGAGCTCCCACGCCATTCATCAAAGGGTCGATAACCGCAGCCATCGCATTAGCCTGAGGAGCTGCAAGCGAACCCGATGCGAAACCGTAAGTCTCATTCAGCAGCATCATCACGCCGCCCACGGTAGCCGCACTCACCAGGGTACCGAGGAATTTCCATCCCTCCTGTTTCTTAGGAGTTGTTCCCAGCCAGTAACCAATCTTCAGGTCGGTAATAAACGAACCTGCTACCGAGAGGGCTGTACAAACCACACCGCCCATAATCAGGGCAGCCAGCATGCCGCCAGGACCTTTCAGGCCTACAGCCACCATCACCACAGAGGCGAAGATGAGCGTCATCAGGGTCATTCCCGAAACAGGGTTTGAACCCACGATAGCGATGGCATTAGCCGCTACGGTAGTAAAGAGGAAGGCGATGGCAGCCACGAGCAGAATGGCGATAATGGCGAAGAGAAGGTTGCCCTCCATCACGCCAAACCAGAAGAAGAGGAAGGTTACGAGGATGGTAACAAGTGAACCGATAGCGATAATCTTGAAAGAGATGTCGCGCTGGGTACGTTTCACGTTCTCATCCACATCGCTCTTGCCCTTCAGCTCCTTGGCAGCCAGACCTACGGCACTCTTGATGATGCCCCAGCTCTTGATGATGCCGATGATACCCGCCATGGCGATACCGCCGATACCGATGCTGCGGGCGTAGGAACGGAAGATTTCCTCCGGACTCATCGCCCCCACGGCCTTCACGATGCTAGGATCCCAGGCGCTCAGCACGCTATCATGGAAGATAACGCTCATGCCTGGAACAATCAGCCACCATACTACGAGCGAACCCAGGCAGGTGAAGAAGGCATATTTCAATCCGATGATGTAACCCAATCCCAATACGGCTGCACCTGTGTTCACCTTGAACACGAGCTTTGCCTTGTCGGCAAGGTCGCATCCCAGACTTACCACACGCGATGTGAAATTCTCGTTCCACCATCCCAGGCTGGCTACGATAAAGTCGTAAAGACCACCCACCAGTCCGGCTATGAGCAGCGGCTTAGCCTGGTCGCCTCCCTTGGCTCCGCTCACCAGTACCTGCGTGGTAGCCGTAGCCTCAGGGAACGGATACTTGCCGTGCATATCGCTTACGAAGTACTTGCGGAAAGGAATAAGAAAAAGGATTCCCAAGACTCCTCCCAAGGCCGAAGCCATGAAGATTTTCATAAACGAAGTAGTCATCTCCGGATATTTAGCCTGCAGGATGTAGATGGCTGGCAGGGTAAAGATGGCTCCTGCCACCACAGCACCCGAACAGGCTCCGATGCTCTGGATGATGACATTCTCGCCCAGCGCCTTGCTACGCTTGGTAGCGGTACTTACGCCCACGGCGATGATGGCGATAGGGATGGCTGCTTCGAATACCTGACCCACCTTCAAGCCCAGATAAGCTGCGGCGGCAGAGAAGATGACTGCCATCACGATTCCCCATGTAACCGACCATCCGTTCACCTCAGGATAAACCTTGTCAGGCGACATCAGCGGCTTATATTCCTCCCCGTCTTTCAGTTCGCGGAATGCGTTCTCGGGGAGTTGCAAATTGTCTTTTTCTTCCATTATTTCTCAATTCTGATGATATACTCACTCATGAAACTTGCACCTGGCTGCAGACGGTTCATCAGATACTTGTCCTTAAACTCGCCATCATATTCAGCCCAGTCGCTCAAACCATACCATGGCTCGATGCAGATGAATGGAGCGTGCTTGCCTGTTGGGTTCCAGATACCTACGGCTGGAGTCTTGAACTCGAGGGTTACATGAGGTTCGCCCTGCTCGTTGAGAATGCTCACCTGCTTAACCTGACTCTTGTCGAAGATAACAGCATCTTCAGCGAAAGTCTCCTCGTTTACTTCCCAGATACCCTTGTCGGTTTCTACGGTTTCCTTAGCCTGACGGTCGATGCATCCGCCTACGTTACCATAGAGACGAACAGGAGCCTCGTTATCGAGTTTCAGGGTAGCCTTCATTTCTTCGCCCTTCTTGCAGCCAGGAACCATGAATGCTGGGTGACCGCCAATCTGGAAGAAGATTTCCTTGTCGTCGGTATTCTCTACGTGCCAGATGACATGAATCTCGTTGCCCTGCAGGCGGTAAGAGATGGCAAGGTTGAAGTGGTAAGGATAGTTCTTCTGAGTCTCTTCGTTGTCGATGAGCGCGAAGGTGAGGCGGTCGGCAGTCTTGCCAACGAGTTTGAACTCTGTATCGCGTGCGAAACCATGGCGAGAAAGGTGATACTCCTTGCCCTCTGTGCGATAAGTGTCTTTCCACAATCCGCATACGATAGGGAAGAGGATAGGAGAGTGGCGGTTCCAGTATTTCTCGTCGCCATCCCAGAGATATTCATTACCATTAGCATCCTTGATGCTCTGAAGTTCTGCTCCGAGAGATGAAATCTCAAGTGTGAGCTGATCATTCTTAATCTGTTCCATTGTTATTAATTCTTTTGTTTAGTTTTTAATGTTTCATCTGATTATCTTTTTTCAAAGATATTGCAAAGGTACAATTTATTTTCGTAAAGCACAAGAAAAGAGCGTTTTTTCTCAGATATTACAATATATTTATACGATTTTGTTAGCTTATCTCGAATATTTGCTGTAACTTTGTAGCCCGAAATAGATAGATAACAAGAAGTATAAGAAAGAAAATAGTATTTAATCTAATGACAAGCAGTAATAAAGTTAAAGGCTTTGCGGCGGGTATTGTTGCCGCAGTATGTTATGGTACCAATCCTTTGGGCACGCTCGAACTCTATGGCGACGGATTCAATTCCAGTTCTGTACTCATCTATCGTTATCTCTTGGCGGTACTGATGTTTGCCGTGGTGATGCTGTTCCGCAAGGAGAGTTTCAAGGTGAAGTGGGGACATCTGATTCGTCTTGGCGTGCTGGGCTGCATGTTTTCGCTCTCATCAGCTACGCTTTATGTCAGTTTCCATTATATGGCGGCAGGTATTGCCAGCACCATCCTCTTCGTTTATCCTATTATGACGGCCATCCTGATGACGGTCTTCTTCCACGAGAAGGTAACGTGGTCTACCTCGCTTGCCATTCTTCTGGCGGTATCGGGAGTAGGATTGCTCTATCAGGGCGATGGAAACGATAAGTTGAGCACGGCGGGTTTTGCCCTCGTCATGTGTTCATCCCTGCTCTATGCCCTTTACATCATCTCCATCAACCAATGGAAGAATCCGGGCATGTCGAACATCAAGTTTACCTTTTATATATTAGTCTTCGGACTGCTTACGATGTTTGTCTATTCGTTTATTGCAGGCGAGCCGATACAGATGCTTCAAACGCCTAAACAATGGCTCTGTGCTGCCCAGCTGGCTTTGTTGCCAACGGTATTGTCGCTCTTCTTCATGACGGTTTCCATCAATCTTATCGGCAGTACTCCAGCTGCCATCATGGGAGCCTTGGAGCCAGTAACAGCCGTCATCATCGGCGTATGCGTCTTCGGCGAGAGTTTCTCTCTGCAGCTGGCGATAGGCATCCTCGCTATCCTGGCTGGCGTAACGATTATCATCGCAAGAAAGAAAGGGTAAAAGGACTGTTTAAAGGTAAAAAGGTAAAAAAGTAAAAAGGTAAAAAAGCCTAGCGGGGTTGCGTGTCATCCCTCTGGTTCCCGTTCCCAGCGATTCCGTCGCTGGTCCCCATAAAGGTAAAAAGAAGAAAAAATCCTCGCTCGAAAAAGAACTCGAGCGAGGATTTTTTTATCTGTTCTAGCCGCAAGCAAATAGGCTCGCAAACCGCCAGGCGTTAAGATGATTATCTCAGGATATCCTTCAGGGCAAAATTGGCAAGGATGCTGGTGCTCTGGCTCAGCATGCGGATGAACTCCTGGGCTGAGTTTTTCATGTAAGCATCTTTCAGAATGTGGATGCAGCCATCCATTTCGTTGTCGGCAGCATCGATAGGAATCGCCTTCATGCCGTTCTGCAGAATGGTGGTCGATTCGGAGAGAATGGTCACCAGATTGCTGCGGCTCAGAAGGTCGAAGATGATGTTTACATTATTCACCTCTACCATAATCTTGTAGTTCAAATCTTTGCCCTCTACCATGTGCTCAAAGGCGTTGCGTGCCTGCAGACCCTTGCAAGGAAGGATGAGGTCGTAACGCTCCAGATCGGAAAGCTTGACCGATGAAAGGCGCGCCAGCGGATGATTCTCGTTCACGATGGCGGCAAGACGGTTGCTGAAAATAGCTCGGCTGTCTACCGCCTTCTCGTTCTTCAGAGGCTTGAAAGCCAAAACGAGGTCGAGTTCGCGCTTCTTCAGTCCGTCCATCAGTTCCTGCATGGTGCGGTATTGGATGTTGAGCTTTACATGAGGATAGGCGTGGAGAAAGGCGATGAGCGTCTCGGACATGATGTTGCTGAAGGAGAACGTTACGCCGATGTTCAGTTCGCCTGTAAGCATTTCCTTCAGATCGTTCATGTGGTCTACACAGGCTTCGGCAGAATTGACCGCATTTTGGGCGTAAGGTCTCAATTCCTTGCCCGCCTCTGTGAGGTAAACTTCATGGGAATTGCGCTCGAAGAGAGGCAGACCTATCTCCTGTTCCAGATGCGAAATCTGTTGTGAGAGGGTGCTCTGGGTGATGTATAACTTGCGCGAAGCTTCTGAGAAGTTGAGCGTCTCGGCTACCTTCAAGAAATATTTCAGTTGTCGTATTTCCATATTGTTCCTTTATTGAAGCTATCGGCTATAGGAATAACCGATAGCTAAATTTGGGTGCAAAGATAAAACATTTATTTTAATATCCTTCTTTTTTGAAGAATAAAATGATGTTTTATCGCATCTCTACTTCTTTTTATCCGAAATTCATCCGATGAAAAACTGATTTCCAATCAGATGATTATTTGATTTCTACTTCGTGCAAATCTACGAATTCGCCATTCTTCTTCTTTCTTTCTACCAGCATGGCAAGCAGCTTGCGCTTGCGGTTGTCGGCGATGAAACGGCGGAAGAATACGTTTGGAATTGCCACACCCAGGGCGATGCAGATGATGGCGAGCGAAGCCTTGATGAGGTTGTTCATACCTACGGTTACTTCGCCTACCACGCCATGCATGTCGATGAAGGCAAAGAGGGCGCGATACATCAGAACTCCCGGTACCATTGGGATAACACTAGGAATGGTGATACATTGGTGAGGGGTATGGAACCAATGGCGCGCCTTGATCACGATGATGCTGATGAGCGCAGAACCGGCAAGCGAACCGATGCTCAGACCCATGTCGAGACCGATGTTGCCGTTAGATGGACCCAGATTGACGAAATTGCGGAAGCAAACGGCGATGATACCGCCCACAGCTACAACCGGCAACAGACGGCGAGGTATGCTGAAGATGGTAGAGAAGCCCATGGCCGATACGGCAGCTGCGATGGCAAACTCCCAGTATTCGTGATGAGGAGTCATCGTAAGATCCTTCACAAAGTTGTCGATGTGGCAAACCTGGATGGCGAAGGCGATACCGAACGCCATCGCGAAGAGCATCAGCAGGGTGTTCAGGGCACGAACCATTCCCACCTCAATATATCCGTCGAGCATATCGCTTACAAAGTTGATGAGTGGAACTCCCGGCACGATGAAGAGGGCACATGCCATCAGCGGATGCCAAGGGGTATCTGAATGCATGAAGGCTGGAAGCGCTTCGGCAATAGATGGGTTGAGCGAAAGAAATGAGGTGAGCCAGGCTATCAGAGTGGCTACGAAAGCCGAAATGCCGATGGCTACATAGTTGTTGCAGCCCTTGGTTGGCAAGAACATTCTCAGGCGGAAACCCAGAATGGCTGCAAGCGAACAGAAGAAGAAGGCTGGCCAGTCGCAACCGAACTGGATGCAGAATCCGCCGCAGGCAAAACCGCCGCCGATGGCTACCTGCCAAGGGGTGAAGCTGCGTGGGGTTGCCTTGATGTCGTTCAGAGCCTGCTCATACTGTTCGAGCGAATAGTTATCCTTGATGGCCTTCCAGGTGAGCTTACTTACCTGGGAAATAGAGGTGAGGTTGATACCATGCTTCTCGCATCGCTGGAACTTGGAGAAGGAATGCTCCTCGTCGCTATAGTTTACCATCAGCACGTTCCAGTTGATGTAAAGGTGCATATATCGCTCGTCGAGACCGAGGAAAGCTGCTGCACGCTTCATGGTTCGCATGATGCGGGATGTGTCGGCAGCACTCTCCATGAGAATGCTACCGGTACGTAATAATAAGTCGAGTTTTCTTCTGAGTTCTGATTCTGCTATTTCCTTGCAGTTGCAGTTATCCTCTATGCAAGCGCAGGTTTTCAATTCTTTTTCTGTCATATATGTTTATCCGAATACAAAAATAATAATCTGAATGGTTACAATTCTGAGGAACATGGCGAATGGATATACATTCGCATAGCCTACTGTTGGCGCATCAGCCGAAGTCTGCTCACGTACGTAAGCCAGGGCAGAAGGGTTGGTGTTGGCACCTGCCAATACGCCGAGTAATGTATAATAATTGATGTGGAACACGAGCTTGCCGATGATGCCGCCCAGAATGATTGGTATCATGGTGATGGCGATGCCGTAGAGTATCCAGGTCAGTCCGCTTTCTGATGCTACGGTCTGGATAAACTGTTCGCCTGTGCCGAGACCCACGCAAGCCAGGAAGATGCAGATGCCGATTTCGCGCAGCATCAGGTTGGCTGAAATGGTATTGTAGGTAACGAGGTTGTATTTCGGTCCGAAATAACCTATCAGGATGGCTACTACCAATGGGCCGCCGGTAAGTCCGAGACGCAGATTCTCGTTGATGCCTGGGATGAAGAACGGAATGTTGGCTACGATACAACCCAACATGATGCCCAGGAAGATTGGGATGAGGTTAGGGTAGTTCAGACGCTTCATCTGGTTACCCAGCACCTTCTCGGTATGAGCGATGGCGAGTTCCTTGCCCACTACGGTTACGCGGTCGCCCAACTGGAGTTTCAGGTCTGGGGTTGCGATGAGGTCTACACCATTTCTGTTCACGCGGGTAATGTTGGCGCCAAGGTTGCTTCTAATCTGCAACTGGCTGATGCTCTTGCCGTTGATGCCCGGTTTGGTAATCAGGATTCGGCGGTTGATGAGCTCGCTGCTGAATTCCTCGTCCTTTACGTCAACCTTCTCGCCGAGCAGGGCGATGATAGGTTCCTCTACGGTAGGATGAGCCACAATCTGCAGAATGTCGCCCTCTTCTATCACGGTCTGTCCGTTAACTACCTCGTTCTGGCGTTCGCCGTTGTTACGGATAATCTTGGAAACCATGAAGTCGCGCTTCAGGAGATAGCGAATTTGCTTGACGGTATCTTTGAAAACCATCTGGTTAGAAACCTTTACGGCGAAGGTGTTCAGGGTCATCGCTTCAAGATGTCCCTTGCCTCGCTTAGCTTCATCCTCTTCCTTCTGCTTGTCTACGCGTAGCGCGAACCTTAATATAATGAAGCTGAGGATAACGCCGAGCACACCCATAGGATAGGCGATGGCATAGCCGGCTGCGATGGATGGGGCGTCGATGTGGCGCAGGTCGCTGAATGCCTGCTGGGCTGCACCCAATCCAGGAGTGTTGGTTACGGCACCCGAAAGGATACCTGCCATAGAGGTGATGGATGTTCCCGAAAATGAGAAGATGACTAAGGTAGTAATGATACTCAGGGCCACAACAATCATGCTGAGCAGGTTGAGACTCTTGCCGCCGTTCTTGAACGAAGCGAAGAAACCCGGACCTACCTCCAGACCGATAGAGTAGACAAAGAGAATCAAGCCAAATTCCTTGAGAAAGTGGAGCAGATGCTCGTCAAGGTTGAGAGAGAAATGTCCAAAGATAAGACCGATGAACAGAATCCAAGCCAAGCCCAGGGAAACACCTTTTACTCTGAGCTTACCTAAACACAAACCCAAGGCGATGACCAGCGAAAGAATCATCACAGAGTGGGCTACTCCGCCTCCCCAAAGGTCTGGGAAGCCATAAAATAGATTTTTTAAAATCTCCATTTTTCTTTATCTATTAATGTAAATACTGAATTTCCAAAAACATTCTTTCTTATCGATTTCTGAAATCGATTGCAAAGGTATAGATAAAAACGAAAGCAAAACTCGTTTTGTGTTTAAAAGCTATGAATGTGGCTATAAGCGTTTTCTATAGTAAAAATAGGCTCTACGGGCTTTTCTTTTCTCTTTCCCATGCATTTCTAGCCCTTTCTTTGCTCATTATATCAGTTTTTTTTCGTAATTTTGCAACCGGATTATTATAAACAGGAAAGAATATGCTGAATATTGACGAAATAAAAGATAAGAGAATTGCCGTGCTCCTTTCGGGGGGCGTCGACAGTTCGGTTGTGGTTTGGGAGTTTGCCCAGCTGGGCCTGCATCCTGATTGCTTCTACATCAAGATTGGTCCTGAGGAGAAAGAAGAATGGGACTGCTCTTCGGAGGAGGACCTGGAGATGGCTACGGCTGTGGCTAGAAAGTATGGGTGCAAGCTGCAAGTGGTTGACTGCCATCATGAATATTGGAACGAGGTAACCCGTTATACGATGGAGAAGGTGAAGGCTGGTTTTACGCCTAATCCGGACGTGATGTGCAACCGCCTGATTAAGTTTGGCGCCTTCGATGAGAAGATGGGTCACAACTACGACCTCATCGCCACGGGGCATTATGCGCAGACCGAAACGGATGAAAATGGCGATAAATGGCTTGTCACGAGTCCTGATCCTGTGAAAGACCAGACCGATTTCCTGGCTCAGATAGAGAGCTGGCAATTGAAAAAAGCGATTTTCCCTATCGGCCATCATATCAAGAATGAGGTTCGCGAGATAGCCGAGGAGGAGCATCTGATAAATGCCAAGCGCAAGGACAGCCAGGGAATTTGCTTCCTGGGACAGATAAATTATAATGATTATATCCGCCGTTATCTGGGCGAAAAACCGGGCGATGTCATAGAGATGGAAACGGGCAAGCGCATAGGCGAGCACAAGGGTTTGTGGTTTCATACCATCGGCCAGCGCAAGGGCTTGGGCTTTGGCGGCGGTCCCTGGTTCGTGATTAAGAAGGATGTAGAGAACAACATCCTGTATGTGAGTCATGGTTATGATCCGCAGTCGGCATACAAGAAGGATTTTCCTCTCCATGATTTCCATTTCCTCACACGCGAGGTAGCTATGCAGAAGGTAACTTTCAAGATTCGTCATACGCCGGAGTATCATCCTGCTACGATAGAAAAACTGGAAGACGGCCGCTGGATGATTCATTCAGAAGAGGCGATTCATGGTGTGGCTCCCGGCCAGTTCTGTGTAGTTTATGATGAGCATCATCATCGTTGCTATGGCTCGGGCGAGATTACGGTATAAATATTTTAAATTGAAAAAAGGGATGAGTCATCAATCTGATATTTTGATGATTCATCCCTTTTTGTTTTATCTGTTTTTACCCTTTCCCGATAATGCTGTCCAGCAACTCCTGGCAGGCATCTTCGAGAAGCGTGATGACGAGCTCGAAGTCGCTATAGTCGCCATAATACGGATCGGGAACGGTGGTGTATTCGCGATGATGGGTCAGAAAATCGGCCATGCGCACAACTTTCTTCCTATCAGACTCTGAAGAAGCCATGGAGGTTATGGCACGGTAGTTTTCGTTGTCCATTACCACGATGGTTTCGAAACGGGCGAAGTCTGACTTCTGGAACTGGCGGGCATGGCTGTTGAAATTGTAGCCATGCTCGGCGCCACATTTGCGCATGCGGCTGTCGGGCAACTGACCTATGTGCCAGCCCCCGATGCCCGCAGAATCGATTTCAAACTCATCCTGAAGCCCTGCATTTTCTACAAGACTCTTCATGATTCCCTCGGCTGCCGGAGAGCGGCAGATGTTGCCCAGGCAGATGAATAATACGGTATGTTTACCTTTCTTTGTCATGTTGCTAACTTTTTTTTGTTTGCAAAGTTAGCATAAATCTCTGTATTATGCAAGATTTTTCTTCATTTTTCTTCCCACAAATTCTTAATTCTCACTTTATTTCCGTATATTTGCAGCCAAAAAAAGCACATGACAACAACACTTATCATATTGGTTATTACGGTAGCCCTGTTCATCTGGGGCAGGGTGAGGGCCGACATCGTGGCGCTTACCGCCCTGGCTGCACTCCTGGTTCTGGGTATCCTGACGCCTGCCGAGGCGCTGGCGGGCTTTTCTTCGCCCATCGTCATCATGATGATAGGACTCTTCGTGGTGGGTGGAGCTATCATGCAGACCGGACTTGCCAAGCTTACGGGCAATAAGCTCATGGCGCTCTCGCGCGGCAACGAAACCATCACCTTCCTGCTCGTAATGCTCGTAACCTCCTTTATCGGCGCCTTCGTGAGCAATACCGGAACGGTGGCCCTCATGATGCCTATCATCATGAGCATAGCTGCGGGCTCGGGCATGCAGTCGTCGCGTTTCCTCATGCCGCTCGCCTTTGCCGGAAGTCTGGGCGGAATGCTTACTCTCATCGGTACGCCGCCCAACCTGGTTATCGATGAAGTATTGACCGAGGGCGGTTATCAGCCGCTTGCCTTCTTCAGCTTCTTCCCTGTGGGCATCATCGTCATCGCCATTGGCATCATCGTGCTCATGCCGCTCAGCAAAATCTTCCTCAGCAAAAAGCAGAGCGGTAAGAAAAAAAAACAGGGCAAATCGCTTGATGACCTGGTAGACGAATATCAGCTGCTCGATAATCTGCATCGCTACATCGTGCCTAGCCGCCGCCCTTCTGCCGCAATCGACGAGAATGGCGAGCAGATGGATATCGTGGGCAAAACCCTGAAGGATCTGAGTATCCAGAAGAAATATGGCGTGAGTATCATCGAGATAAGAAACGAGAAGAAATCGCGACTGGGACTGGTGAAGGATGTGAGCCAGAACATGGCGAAGAGCAGCAGCACCATTCAGGTTCACGATACCTTATATATAATAGGTGAGGAGGAGAAGATGAAACGCTTTGCCAGCGATTACGGCCTCAGGAAGATGAAGGATGTAAAGATTGATTTCTACGACCTGGGACTGACCGAAATCGTGGTGATGCCTACGTCTAATTTTGCCGGTCTGCGCATAGGCGATGCCAACCTGCGCAAGCGTTTCGGCATCAACGTGCTGGGCGTAAAGCGGGGCGATGAATATATTACCGACAATCTGATAGCCGCCAAACTGCATGTGGGCGATATGCTCCTGGTGCAGGGCGAATGGACCAATCTGGCTCATCTGGCTACCGATACGAGCAACTGGGTGGTTATCGACCAGCCAGAGAAGACTGCCGACAAGGTGCTCTTGGATTATAAGGCGCCTGTGGCGGCTGCCATCATGCTGCTGATGATTGCGATGATGGTATTCGATTTTATTCCTGTGGCTCCGGTAACGGCGGTCATCATCGCCGGACTGCTGACCGTCTTTGCCGGATGTTTCCGGAATGTGGAGGCGGCTTACAAGACCATCAACTGGGAGAGCATCGTGCTGATAGCCGCCATGATGCCGATGTCTACGGCACTTGAGAAGACGGGTGCTTCTGCCTTGGTATCTCAGGGGCTGGTAGAGAGTTTGGGTTCGATGGGACCTACGGCTCTCTTGGCAGGTATCTACTTCACCACTTCTCTGATGACGATGTTTATCAGCAATACTGCCACGGCTGTGCTGATGGCTCCTATCGCCCTGGTGGCGGCCCAGCAGGTAGGTGTGAGTCCTTATTCCTTCCTCTTTGCGGTTACGTTGGGTGCCAGCATGTGCTTTGCCTCTCCGTTCTCCACGCCTCCTAATGCGCTGGTGATGAAGGCGGGTGGCTATACGTTTATGGATTACGTGAAGGTAGGTTTGCCGTTGCAGATTATCATCGGCGTTGTGATGACCTTCGTTCTTCCGCTCCTTTTTCCTTACTAAGGATTTTTGATATCAAAATAAAAGCCCCCGATGTTTTTCCCGCATTGGGGGTTCTTTTTTTATCGGGTTAAATCAGGCCTTTTTATTTTCCTAATTAGGGAGATTTTTTTCTCCAACTGGGCTAGTGATTTTGCGCGCTTTCTGAATCACGATGCAAAGATACGAAATCCCGATTTATCAGTTGTGCGATAGCGTGCGATGCCGTGCGATAGCGGAACATTTTTCTCCAATCTCTTTTCTTCGTGTTCACGGAAGTTGGGACAGATAGTTTCAGCGATGTTGGACAGTTGTTCCTTATTATAGCCCGAATCGGCAACAAGATAGGTCTTCATATGGTATGATTTCCCCTAATTGAGGGCGAAATACTGAAAAATAGCCCCATTTATCTCCACTTCGAGTATCGGGAAGAGCATCGGAATAAGGGTTCCTGCATGTCTTTTGATGCCTGAGAGAGCAAAAGTTGCACCTATTCGATGCCTTTTTCCGGCTTTTTCATCGTCGGAGCGGTTGAAATGGGGATATTGTACTTCAAATTCTTAGTCTATATTTCTATATAATTTATTGATTATGAGCCTTTTAGAGAGAAGTGGGGTTGGGCGGAGCGTTCCAGTTCCAGTTGTTCCAATTAATTTTTTGAGCGTTCTATTCCACCTTCTTGTATATATAACTATCTATATATTAGGTAGTTATATAGTCTCTATAAAGGAATATTGTCCTATGAAAACCTATTTGGAACAATTGGAACAACTGGAACGCTTGCCCGAAAATCATTTCTGTTTTGATCCTGTTACCGGCACCCCCGAAGTCCCCATTTCCTCTAGAAGGCCTCGACTCCGTTTTATCAGTTTTTACCCCTGCCGCTGAATGATTTCCTATCTTTGCTGCGTGTTTGAAAAATAACCTTTTCTTATGCCTTTGCAGAGTACCCGGCAAGCATGGACCTACCTTTTATGCCGCAAAGTTAAGATTATTATTTGGAATGAGCAAAGATTTTGGGGCTTTTTCTTGGTGGTTTATCAAAAAATGAGTAGTTTTGTGCTTGAAAATCTGCTCTTTTTTTGATGGAATCATTCGGGAAAGAGAGATTGGAGTGAACGGAAAATTGAAATCATAACGAAAAAAAGAAAAGATGAATAAAATTACGATGCTCGGAACGGGAAATGCTACGGTTTCCCAGATTTATAATACCTGTTTTGTGCTCCAAACTCCCAGCACCCTGATGCTGGTGGATGCGGGCGGAGGAAACGGAATACTGGCGCAGCTGAAGAAGGTGAATGTTCAGATTTCTGATATTCATCACCTCTTCGTTACTCATGCGCATACCGACCATGTGTTGGGTGTGATCTGGGTAATCCGAATGGTGGCACAATGTAAAGGTTACGAGGGATTGCTGCATGTGTATGGAAACGATAAGGTGATGAAGGTGATCAAGACCATCATCGACATGATTCTTGCCAAGAAGCAACTGGCTAAGGTGGCTGAAAGGGTGGTGTTCCATCAGCTGGAAGATGGGGATAGTTTCGAAGTGGGGGATATGAAGCTGGAATGCTTTGATATTCAGTCTACTAAGGAGAAGCAGTTTGGATTCCGGGCTGAGTTGCCTTCTTCTTCTGATGAATCGGGTAAGCCTTTGGTCTTGGTATGCCTGGGCGATGAACCTTATAACGAGCAGAACCGACGCTACATAGTGGGGGCTGACTGGATGATGTGCGAGGCGTTCTGCCTCTATGCCGACCGCGATACGTTCAAGCCTTATGAGAAGTGCCACAGTACGGCGCTTGATGCCGGAAAACTGGCGGAGGAACTGGGCGTGAAGAATCTTATCCTGTATCATACGGAGGAGAAAACGCTCGCAAATCGTAAAGAAAATTACACCCGTGAAGCTGCCGAGAACTTCAAGGGTAGAATCTTCGTTCCGGATGATTTGGAGGTGATAGAGCTGTAGTTTTTTATATCCCACAGATTTCACAGATTTACACAGATTTTTGACCTGTACGGTCGGGGATTTCGCAGATTTTTTTGTTTGGATATTTGGGGAATTCTCCTCCTGATTATGACAAGAATGAATCTGTGTAAATCTGTAGTATCTGTGGGACTTTTGAAGTGGCTCACTTTTTCTGCCTTTTTTAATACGCTTCTCCCTGCTCTATCTCTTCCTGCGTGATGCGCTTGCGGTCGATGGCGCGCCAGGCAAAGACGATGTAGGCGAGGACGAACGGGATGAGGAGGGAAACTATCGCCATGGTGCGGAGCGTGAACTCGCTGCTGCAGCTGTTGGCGAGGGTGAGCGAACTCTGAAGGTCGATGTTCGACGGATAGTAGGCGGTATTGTTCCAGCCGGCTATCAGCAGCAGAACCAGCACGGTAAGCACGGTTCCGATGCCCGTAAACCAGATTCCCTTTCTATACAGCACGCTCCTCGATGACTTGAAAATGCCAAAAAGAACGAGTACTACACCTATTAATAATATTACAAGCAAGATTGGCATCTCCAGAAGATTGTGAAGATACTTCATGCTCTCTATCGTAATGCCGGAAGAAGAAGTGCTGAATCCATCCTTTACCAGCAATCTGATGAGGAATGGCAGGAAGAACAATAGGAAAATGAGGGCATTCCATGGCAACTGGCGGGTGCAGCGCTCCTGAATCTGCTGGTGCTCGATGTTGTTCTTGATGTAGAGCATGCCCAGGATGCGGGCTAGCATCAGTACGGCAAGTCCTAGCACCACATTCCATGGGTCGAGTAGGGCATCAAGACCATGACTGGCGTTTGCCCAACGGCTGATAACGGGTTGCAGACTGTTGGTAATATTGCCCTTGTCTATCAGGAAATTGCTGCCGTTGAAGAAGGTGGCTACGGCTCCGCCAAGAAGCAGCGGACCCACGATGCCGTTGATGATGAGGCAGATCTGAAAGGTCTTTGGTCCAAGAAAATTACCTATCTTGTTCTGGAATTCATAGCTCACGGCTTGAATCACAAACGAGAACAGGATGATCATCCACAGCCAGTAGGCTCCGCCGAAACTGGTGCTGTAGAACAGCGGGAACGAGGCGAAGAAGGCTCCGCCGAAGGTGACGAGCGTGGTGAAGGTGAACTCCCATTTTCGTCCCGTAGAGTTGATGATGAGGCGACGCTCTTCTTCCGTTTTTCCCAAACAGAATATCAAGGTGTTGGCTCCCTGTACAAACATGAGAAACACCAGCAGGGCTCCTAATAATGATACGAGGAACCACCAGTATGATTGCAAAAATTCGTATGTCATAATGCTAATGTCATAAAGTTAATTCATAATCTTAAGTTTATCATCTTAAGTTTTTATTCATATTCCGGTCCTTTCTTAATCTGTTTCATCAGAATGCTGATTTCTACGGCAAGCATGGTGGTGAAGAGTGCCAGGAAGATAAAGAAGGTGGTGGCCACGCTGCCTGCCTCGATGTCGGAGATGGCGGCGCTTACTGGCAGCAGGTCTTGGATGGTCCAAGGCTGGCGACCGATTTCTGCTACTATCCAGCCCGATTCTGAGGCGATGTAAGCCAGCGGAATCATGATGATGGCGGAAATGAGGAACCATCGGTATTGGGCGATTTCCTTCTTATACACGAGGAAGAGGCTGAGGGCGAAGAAGAGGATGAGCAGGCAGCCTACTCCCACCATCAGGCGGAAGGCGTAGAAGCAGATTGGGATGCTCGGTACCAGTTCTTTGGCGTCCTTGATGTAACCATATCCGAAGTATTTCATGTTCTCCTTTAAGATAGGGAGCTGGTCTTTCGCCTTGGTTTCGCGATAGGTTTTCAGGGCAACAATCGCCTTCTTGCCCCGGGCTATCTTTTCCTGCACGGATGGTTCTCGGGTGCCATTCTCTTTAGTGTAACCCTTGATAATATCGTTCACGCCAGGCACGTAGCCATCGGCTGTGCGGGTGGCTAAGAACGAGAGCATGTTAGGGATGGCGATGCGCATGGCTGGCTCCTGCTCGTTTTCGTAATCGGGCTGCTGGAAGGGGTGAACGGCCGCTATCGCCGTAAGGCTTTCGCCGTTTCCACCATTATATAATGCTTCCATCGCAGCCAGTTTCATCGGCTGCACCTGTGCCACCTGATAGGCAGAGCTGTCGCCGGTCATCGCAGCCAGCAGGGTAGCGATGAGTCCTACTCCGGCGCCCATCTTGATGCTCGCCTTGGCAAGTTGGGTTTCTCTCTTCTTCAGGAGATACCAGCAGCTTACGGCTACCACGAAGGTGGCGCCGATGATCCAGGAGGAAGTAACGGTATGGGTGAACTTGTTGATGGCGAATGGCGAGAGTGCCACATCCATAAACGAAGTCATCTCGAAGCGCATGGTGTCGGGGTTGAATTCCTGCCCTACAGGATATTGCATCCAGGCGTTGGCTACGAGAATCCACCAGGCAGAAATGGTGGCGCCAAGTCCCGTGAGCCAGGTGGAGGCAAGGTGGAAGCCCCGGCTCACCTTATCCCAGCCGAAGAACATTACGGCTACGAAGGTGCTCTCCATGAAGAATGCCAGGATGCCTTCGATAGCTAGGGGAGCGCCGAATACGTCACCCACGAACCAGGAGTAATTGCTCCAGTTGGTGCCGAATTCAAATTCCAGGATGATGCCTGTGGCAACGCCCATGGCGAAGTTGACGCCAAAGAGTTTTTGCCAGAAACGGGTTACGTGCTTCCAGAACGGCTTGTTGGTGCGGTAGTAGCATGTTTCGGCGATGCCCATGATTACTGCCAGTCCCAGGGTGAGCGGCACGAACAGCCAATGGTAGATGGCCGTGAGTGCGAATTGCGCCCTCGACCAGTCGATGGTGGCTGATGTAATGTCTAACAATAGATTTGTCATCATAGTTGAATGGTTTTAAAATTGTTATTATATAATGTTTTTGTATTTCTTCAGATAATATAGGATTGAAATTCAGAGTCTTATCTGTTGAGAATTTCCTTGGATACGAAGCCAGCCTTGTCTCCGTTCTTGGAATTCGTATTGATAAAATCCGGAAAGAAGAAGAGCTTGAGCACCAGGAAGATGATGGCAAGCTTGATGAGGATGATGGTCCAGAGCGTCTTGCCCAGGGTCATCGTCCTGAAACCATCGTAATAGAGATGGAATATTTGGGATAGAAGTCCTAGTTTCATCGGCTTCACATCCGTTTTCATCAGGTTTTTATCCTTTTTCTTCTGCATAAGCACTCCTTCTTTAAAAATCTGCTGCAAATCTACAATAAAATTATGTAACTACCAAATATTTTGTTGAAAAAGTTACAAAAAGGTTGTTTTTAGATATCCCATAAGGGAGTTATTTTAAAGTTTTTCTTTTTAATTTCATCTTTTTATCCATCAAAAAGTAATCTATCTTCTCTAAAAACTCTCGTTTTATTCCTTTATTTTAAAAAAATTGCCTATCTTTGCAGTCGCATTACATCAAATGGGATGCAAAAAACTTATCATATAAATAGGAGAAAATGAGGATAAAGTATGATTTGAAATAAAGTTGATGAGAAGAAGAATGTTATGAAGAAAGAGATAAATGCAAGAGAAACTTCCAGGGCGGCGGCATTCGAATTATGGATGTCGTCGCCGATGCCGATGGTAACCCTGACCAAGACATTCGACGTTTCCCGAATTTTGAAGATAAGCAGGAAGAGGGGATGGAAATTCAATATGGTCTTGTGCTGGGCGATAGGTTGTGCTGCATCGAGAACCAGGGAGTTTTATCTTCTTCCGGAAAAAATATCCGGCTCATCCTGGCGATTGATGCAATACGATTCTATCGCCATTAACGTAATTGTGGAAAATAAGAAGGGAGGAATCAATTCCTGCGATATTCCTTATTCTGATGATATTCAGAAGTTTAATGAAGATTATCTCCGTCTGACTTCTGAGGCTGCTGCTGAATGCAAATCATCTTCTTTAGAGGATGCGATGGTGGTGGGAACGTCGGCGATGATAGGAACGGAGCTTGATTGTATCGTGAATCAATACACGGATTTGTTCTGCAACCCTATGCTGATGTGGGGGGAGTTATCGCCGTGGTTTCTTCCGAACCACGCTACCCATCTCCTTCCAGTTTCATCATGTTCAGATGGATGGTGGCGAGGCTGCAAGATTTCTGGAGTTATTGCAAGCCATCATGATAATAGCTAGATTGTAGAAAGTAATTCGGCATTTTAGGAATAAATGAGGCAATTACAATAAAAAAGTTCTAATAATCTTTGTGCTTTAAAGAGAAAACTGTATCTTTGCATCTAGAAATTAAACGATTAAGATTATGGATGTAAAACCTTATATAAACCCATTTGAAGAAGGTTCTGGTGATAAGGTTGAAGAACCGGTAGCTGTTAGTACTTCTTCTGCTCATCAGCTTGATGCTTTGCGCCATCAGGTGATGGATGCTGTTGCTTCGTCTGATGACAAAGTAACCTTGGTGTTGTGTCTGGATATGTTGACACATCAGAGAAAACATCGTAGAATTCATTGTGCTGGAAAATCTGATGCAGAACTGGCTGCTACGCTTTCTGCGACGACCGATTGGGATGATACAGACCATGCAGATCTATCTCAGATAGATTATCAGAAATATAAGCCTTATCGTTCACCTAAAGTTCAAAAAACAATAGAAAAATGGTTGTAAGTTCTGTTGAGCAAAGAGAAATTATAAGCTGCATCTCAGAAAGTTTTATGGATAAGCTGCATCTCAGCAAGTAGAATTAAAATATAATGTGAAGAAATGTAGAATTAATTTAATGTGAAGAAATAAAAAAAACAATATACAATGAATATAGAATCTGTTAGAGAGTATTGCCTCTCGCTTCCCCTCGTAACCGAGGCTTTTCCTTTTGATGAGCGGACCTTGGTGTTTCGCATTTTGGGTAAGATCTTTGCCTGTGTTGACCTGGAGCGCCCCGAGTGGGTTACGATGAAATGTAATGCCGATTACGCCCTCGAACTCCGGGAAGAGCATCCCGAAATAGAAGGCGCATGGCATTGGAATAAGAAATACTGGAATCAGGTAAACCTCTATGGCACGCTGGAAGATGATTTCATCCAGTCCCTGATTCGCCACAGCTATTCCGAAGTGGTGAAGAAGCTCAAGAAAAAGGAAAAGCTTGAGCATCCCTTAATTCCGCAATACTATAGTTTATAATATTTTTTAAGTACCTGAGCAACAAAAAGTTGCTCAGGATTTTGTCATGTCAAAGAATTCACTTATATTAGTGTTGCAAAAAAACAAGAGAATTCGATAAATGACATGGCAAAAGTACAAATAAAATCTGAGAAACTTACTCCTTTTGGAGAATAATCCCCGATAAACCACTGTCATTGTTGGCGACAATGTCAATCGGCGTGGGTTGTCCTTATCGCGGATTTTTGTTCATACCTGATGTGAGATATCATCAGGTCCGGGCTCATCTTTGACCATATCCATTATCCTTTTACGGCATTCACCCTTTGTTTTTGAGCCTGATTTTCTCATGATAGAAATAGTTCACGATGACAGGCTTACCTTTTTCGGAGCGTCCGTAAGGCAAATCGTTCACCCGATAAGGAAAGCCTTGTGTTTGTGCATACTGGGATATGTCCTGTTCCAAAGCCTGCCAGTAATCAAGTTTTTTCTTGTTGTATATCTCTTCGTACAACGGAAAGAGCTCGGGATATTTCTCACGAATATACGTCATTATTCCTCCTTTGAATTGTCCACGCAGGTTCAGATTTTCAAGCCATATCAAATCGGCATAATTTTTCACCTCCCCAATAATCGCCTTCACATCGGTTATTCCCGGAAATATGGGTGAAACGAAACATACGGTACGGATGCCTGCCTCATAGACTTGACGCATCGCTTTCAGGCGACGTTCTATGCTCACGGCATTGTCCATATCCGTGCGGAACCGCTCATCAAGCGTATTGACCGACCACGATACCGTTACTTTAGGAAAACCTTTCAATAGATCGAGGTCACGCAGGACGAGGTCGGATTTCGTACAAACCATAATCTCGGCATTACTTCCATGTAGTTCTTCGAGCAATTTACGCGTACGACGGAAAGATTCTTCATACGGATTGTAACCATCCGTCACAGAACCTATCACAATACGCTCGCCATCATATTTGTGTGGATTCTTTATCGGTTTCCAATTCTTCACGTCCAGGAATGCTCCCCACGGTTCGGTATGTCCAGTGAAACGTTTCATGAATGAGGCGTAGCAATATTTGCAGGCGTGTGGACAGCCTACATAGGGATTGACCGAATACCCGCCGACCGGCAGCGAAGATTTGGTCATGACACTCTGTACATCTATTTCTTTGATTATTTCCTTTTCCATATTTTTTCTATAAATTGTTCTGGTAGCTCTTGAATCATTCGGTCTTCTCCCATGATAGGCAAAAGGTCTTCTTTCATAAATACCGGAATGTGATTTCTTTTCGCCTGTTCTACAATATGAAGTACCCATTCAGGATTGGCATCTACTTTCCCTTTCCTTTTGCCTGTTTCCGTCCCTATAACAATCCATTCGTAACCCTCCAAATCTATCTCACCCACATCCTCAAAGAGAGGTTCAAAAGTGGCATGATAATGTTTAGAGCGAATGTGACCTTTTAATTCCTTCAGCCGTTTCTTCTCGGAAGCCCTAGTCACAGTAACTCCCATCCATACGTTTTCATCGTTATAAGTGATTTGATACAGACGCTCATAATATTATTGTTTCTCCATCTTCAGGAATAATCAGGCGACTCATTTCTATTTCGTGATGCATGGCCTCGTTACGCAGAATTGCGCGTGTGGTCTGCCCATGATCAGTAGCTTCCATGTGGACTGCTATTAGTTTGATGTGAGCAGGAAGTTCATCAAGCATGGTCATAACTTCCTTTTCGTCGGGAATAATGGAACCTTCTGTTCGAGAAAATTCAGGGAATATTGCACCTCCACTGTTCACTATGATGTAATCGGGAGAAAACTGTTCTATGGTCTGACGGATACACTCCTCCCACTTGCAGTCACTCATTATATATACGGTAGGGAAACCAGACGCGGTAAGCACATAGCCGGATACCGGCCCCATCATTTCTCCAATCTGTCCGAAGCCATGGTGCCCTTGGATGCGATGAATGGTTAAATCTCCAATGGTTTTGTCTTTTTCAATGCTTTCTACATTGGTAAAACCATCCTGCTTAATACCCTCTTTATCCTGCGGTTGTGTCAGGAACAGGATGTTCGTCGCTAAATGCTGTTTCACTGTCGGGTCGTAATGATCAATATGGTTGTGTGTCAGCAATACCATATCCAGACCGTTCGTAATTTCATTCATCGGCATCGTAAGGTGTACTCTTGGGGTCTTATATACACCGAGGGCCGACTGCAAAGTGCCTTTTTCGGCAAGCATGGGGTCAACAAGTATCTCTTTTCCAGCATAATGAATTCGCAAAGTTGCATTGCGAATCAGTCGAATTGTAACATTTTTTTTCTTCATGATTTGTTGTATGAGTCCACTTGAAAAAGTGGATTCTATTTAAATTAAACAATAGCCTTGGGTAGTTATATTCTTCCCTTGGCTTTAACTAACTCTGGCGAATAGTTAGTGTTCATTAGTTGGTCAAACAACTTTAGCACGCAACTACAGCCTTAAAAATGCCTCAAAATGGGGCTATTCGCTCTTTGAACTACTTATTTTGCAATTTGGAGACTTAATTGGCAGTCAAACCAGAAAAGACGGCGCATGTTTATCCAAGCGCATCTTGCAATTGCTTGCAAGCCGTGCTTAAAGAGTGTACGATATCTGGTCTTGTTGTTTCTTGTATGGAAGCCAAACTGGAACATTGCTGCTTCTACGTTGTTGCGTTTCTTCCGTTCTTCAAACGGTATGGACTCAACTTTGCGTCTGACCTCAGCCTTGTCCACATGCTCCTTCTTGAAATACCTATATGACTTCTTGCCATCGGCGTTCTCAAGGACAATCCATGGAGGTGACGGAGTAGTTCCTACCACTCCATCTTATCATTCAGAATCACGCCGTCGGTTGCATCTTCGGCTGTAAAGGTTTCGCCCTTATACTGCACGCAGAGCATCACGAGTGGTTCTGTACCGTTGTTGCGAACAGAGCGTTTGCCGTCTGGTGCTACTCTCACCACGCTTCCCTCCTGAACCGGGAATACCTTGCCATCCACCTGGAATTCGCCCTTGCCGCTGAGGAAGAAATACAGTTCCTCGTGGTTCTTGTGAGTATGGAGGAAACCAGTCTCTGTGCCAGGAGCAAAGTTCTGGAATGAGAACTCGCCACCAGTAGCGTTTACGCTCTGACCTCCGAATACCTTTCCGGGAATCTTAATCTCAGGACCCAACTCTAAGGTGTAATCCTTGATTTCACTCATCTTACCAAAATCTGTGGCTGTGAAGTTCTCAGCCTTTGCAATAAGCTTTGTTTCTTTCATCTTTTCTGTTATTTTTAAATGTTTATATTTCTCTTTTTCTTTCTGAATTGCGCAGCAAAGATACTGCAAAAAATTGGTTCCTGCAAGAGGGCACTTGGGGGTAAGATGGTTACCGGTAGGTAACTATTGTGTGGGAATGGGAGAAAGAAAAATGAAGCGTTAACTTAGATTAACTTGGTATGTTTGGTGTCTTTTCGGATATTAGTTACTTTTGTAGCCTATTGCAGATTATTAAAGTAGAATAATAAAAAGAAAAATAGATTATGGGAAGAATGATAAAAGAAATGGTTGTGCAGGACTGTCCCATCCGTAACGTCCTGGCGCGTGTTTGCGACAAGTGGTCGCTACTGGTAATCTACACCCTGAAATATCATCAGGATGGCCCCCTCCGGTTTAATGCCCTGCGTAAGCTGATTCCGGATATTTCGCAGAAAATGCTTACCAGCACGTTAAAATCGTTGGAGGCTGATGGCTACGTTACCCGCAAGGCTTATGCCGAAGTGCCGCCAAGAGTGGAGTATTCTCTCACACCCCGTGCTGAAACCCTTGTGCCTATTATGGATCATCTGATAGAATGGGCGCTGGATAACATGGCTGTGATTCAGAAGGATAGGGAGAAGGCTGTAGGCTGATTTCCAAGATGAGATTTCTATGAAATTTTCCAAGATGAGTTTTCCGAAAAATATTCCAAGATAAGATTTCCGGAAAATTATTCATTTTTTCTGTAGTTTGGGTAATGCGTGTTTTCGGGAGTCTTCGTATCTTTGCACTCGGAAATCATGAACATCATATTATCATGATTATAATCATCATATAATCATCATAGAATTATAACTATAAGTATAAAAATATGTATATTGAGAAAATAAAGTCGCCAGCCGACTTGAAGAAGCTGGATTTGAAGGAGCTGCAGGTGGTGGCTGATGAAACCAGACAGGCTGTGCTGAACCGTGTAAGCAAGCATGGCGGTCATGTGGGGCCGAACCTGGGATTCGTAGAGGCTACCGTGGCGCTTCACTATGTGTTTGATGCGCCAAAGGATAAGCTCGTGTTTGACGTAAGCCACCAATGCTATCCGGATAAGGTGCTCACCGGACGAGCTGCGGGATTCCTCGGCGATGTGAATGACATGAATGCCATTTCGGGCTATTCTTCTCCTGCCGAATGTCCGGAATATGACAACTTCGAGGTGGGGCATACTTCTACTTCCGTGAGTCTTGCCTCCGGTTTGCAGAAGGCGCGCGACATCAAGGGTACCGATGAGAACATTATCGCCATTATCGGCGACGGATCTCTTTCGGGAGGCGAGGCTTTCGAGAGACTGGATGAGGCTTCGGAACTCGGTACGGGCATCATCATCGTGGTGAACGACAACGAAATGTCTATCGCCGAAAATCATGGCGGAATCTACAAGAACTTGCGTGCCTTGCGCCAGAGCAACGGCACCTGCGAGCACAACTGGTTCAAGGCTTGGGGCTTTGAATACAAGTATCTGGAAGAGGGTAACGACATCGAAAAACTCATCCAGGTTTTCGAGAGTGTGAAGGATACGGATAAGCCTACCGTGGTTCACATTCATACAGAGAAAGGTCATGGATTTGCGCCTGCCGTAGCCAATAAGGAGGCTTGGCATTGGGGAATGCCTTTCAATCTGGAAGACGGTTCGCGACCAAGAAGGAATGCCGATGGAACCCTCCCGGAGGTGACTCCGACTGAAGATTACGGCACTTTATTCTCTGACTGGATGCTCAGCGAGATGAAGCAGGATAAGACGCTCATCGCCGTAACTGCCGGTACTCCTACCGCAGGCGGATTTACTGCCGATAAACGCCAACTGGCTGGCAAGCAGCACATCGATATGGGAATCGCCGAAGAACAGGCGGTGGCCATGATTTCGGGAATGGCGAAGGGTGGATTGCATCCTGTCTGGACCGTTTACAGCACCTTCATCCAGCGTACCTACGACCAGATAGCGCAAGACCTCTGCATCAATTCCAACCCAGCCGTAATCAACGTGGTAGGAGGCGGAGTGAACTCTATGAACGACATCACCCACATCTGCCTTTTCGATATTCCGATGCTCTGCAGCATTCCGGGGCTCATCTATTTGGCTCCAACCACCTGCGAGGAGTATTTCGCCATGCTCCGCTGGAGCATTCTGCAGGATAAGAAACCTATCGCCATCCGCGTGCCAAGCAATGGCGTGGTTCATGCGTCTGAAGCCGTTGATGCAGAGTATGGCTACGAGGCAAAGTACAAGGTGATGCACCAGGGCGAGAAGGTGGCAATCATCGCTGCCGGTTCGTTCTATCAGAAGGGCGAGAATGTAGTCCGCCTGTTGGCTGACAAGGGGATCGATGCTACGCTCATCAATCCCCGTTATCTGAATGAGGTGGATGCCGAAGTGCTGGATAGCCTGAAGGCAAACCATCAGTTGGTGATAACCCTGGAGGATGGATCGAAGGATGGTGGCTTCGGAGAGCGTATCGCCTCTTACTATGGCACTTCAGAAATGAAGGTGATGGTGGGCGGCATCAGAAAGGGTCTCTATGATAGATATGATGTGCAGCAGTTGCTTTCGGATAATCGCCTACTCGATGAGCAGATTGTGGAAGACGTTTTGTTAGTGATTAATGATTAGTTATTAATGATTAATTATTAATGATTAGTTATTAGTTAGTCGGCATAGTTAGTTTTTATTTAACGAGAAATCCAAGCCGGAGAATCATCTCTAGCTTGGATTTCTTCTGTTTTATCATCGAATGTTTGTCTTAATCTCATCTTAATCTTAGTCATCATTCTAGTCATTATCTCAATCATCGTCATCGTCGTCATCATCATCATCATCCCAATCTCTATCGTGCTTCCACTTCTTCTTGTCGTGCTTCCACTTCTTGTCGTGCTTGTGATGTTTGTGATGCTTGTCTGGCTTTCCTGGTCCATAAGTTACATGGGTACCGCCTGGCCATCCTGGTCTTCCGTAGCTGCACTCAGGGCGAGGGCGGCGCTTGTCGTGTCCCCAGTTATGCTTTGGATACTTGGTGTAAATATGGTGAACATACACATGATTCTGCCAGCCGATAGGGCGATAGAAATAGTATGAGTTCTTGAATTTCTTCCATTGTCTGGCAGTCATCATGCGCTTGAGCTGCTTGTTGCGGTAATGCCAGCCGTAGGCATCGATGTCACGATAGCTGCGGATGCCGTCCAGGTAGGTGAAGTTGATGTTCAGGAGATTGTTGCGCTGGGCGCTGCTCAATCCCAGTTCCACCACCATCTTATCTGTGATAAAACGGGCTTCAGCCTGAATGTTTGTCAGTCTCTGAGCATTTATAGATGTAATCATCATCCATACTGCTACCAATGTCATAATCATTCTTTTCATAACTATCTTCTCTTTAAAGGGTTATTACTGCATTTATTTATTTCTGGTGCAAAGATAGGGAGAATAGCTGAAAAAAGCAAGGGGAAAACCATAATCTGATGTATGATTTTCCCTAAAAGCATCGGGGGAAACTCCCGTAATAAAATTGTAGCATCTTTTATCTGCTAATTAAAATCCTTGTAACCTCATTGACACATAATACCCCTACCTTTGCACCCGAAATTTAACAGGTATTACCCCGAAAGGGGAAATCTTTAATAAAAGTATTATAGTCAGATAAAGAAAAATGGAAAAGAAAGTATCGGGTAAGCATAGCAGCATGAATGGCTTTGCTATGATGAAAGGTAGAGTAGCTACTGTAGTTTTGGCTTCGGCTTTATTGTTGGGTGGAGGCTTGACTGCACAGGCTCAAAACGCAGCATTAACAACCTGTTCTCAGAGTGCAGCAACCGCTATTCCGCAGAATCCTAACTGGAAGGTGAATGCTGCCGAATGGCAGAAACTGAAGGGCGAAATCACCCTCTACATGACCAATGATATGGGACGCAACGGCTACTACGACCAGAAGCCTATCGCCGAACTGATGGGCGAGATGGCGGGCACGGTAGATCCGGAATGCGTACTTGCCGTGGGCGACATCCACCATTTCAATGGCGTGGCTTCTACCCAGGACCCTCTGTGGCTTACCAATTACGAATATGTTTATTCTCATCCCGACCTGATGCTCAACTGGTTCCCGGTTTGCGGAAACCATGAGTATCGTGGTAATACTCAGGCTTTTATGGACTACGGCAAGGTGAGCCGCCGCTGGATGATGCCAGCCAAATATTACACCAAGGTGTTCGACCACAAGGGAACCACCATCCGTGTCATCTTCCTCGACACCACACCCCTCATCGATTCTTACCGCAAGAATTCAGAAATCTATCCTGATGCCTGCAAGCAGGATGTTGAGGCTCAGCTCTCCTGGCTCGACGAAACTCTGAAGAATGCCAAGGAAGATTGGGTCATCGTGGTAGGCCATCATCCTATCTACGCCTACACCACGAAGAAGGAGAATGAGCGCCTCGACATGCAGAAGCGCCTTCTGCCTATCCTCCATAAATATAATAATGTGGCGATTTATGCCTGCGGTCACATCCACAACTTCCAGCACATCCGGAAGAAGGGCGATAACATCGACTATGTAGTCAATTCCTCTTCATCTCTGGCTCGTCCTGTGAAGCCTATCGATGGTACTGTGTTCTGCAGTCCTGCCGATGGTTTCTCTGTATTTACAGTAGATAAGAAGCAGCTCAGAATGTCGATGATTGACAAGGATGGAAAAATCATCCACACGGTTTTAAAGGTAAAAAGGTAAAAAAGTAAAAAGAGCTTTAACCCCTTTGCACCCCCGTTCCCAGCGATTCCATCGCTGTTCTCCAAGCTTTTATATTAAAGGTAATAGGAGCTTTTTTGCGAAAAGAAACGAATGAAGATTTCAATAGCGATATAGATGAAAAGATTTTTGCTGAGTGCGGCGCTTCTTGCCGCTGCAACTTCCGCTATCCAGGCACATACGCTGGATGGTATAGTCAAGGATAACAAAACGGGCGAACCCCTCATCGGAACCGTAATCCGGGTAAAGGAGCTGCCCAACGTGAGTACTACCACCGGACTTGATGGTACTTTCACCCTGCATGAATTGCCTGATAAAGGCAAGTTTACCATCATCGTTTCCTACATGTCGTACAAGACTAGGGAGATGGTAGTGGATGTGGCTAAGAAAGACAAGGTGGATATTCCGATGGATGAAGACCTGAAGCAGTTGGGCGAAGTGGTGGTTACCGGTCATCGTGAATACCGCAGCGACCGCAGCGCCATAGAAACCGTGAAGAATGCAGGCAACGTGCTCAACGTGATGAGTCAGCAGAGCATCCAGCTTTCGCCTGACGTCAACGTGGCGAGCGTTCTGCAGCGAGTATCGGGTGTAACCATGGAGCGTGATGCATCGGGCGAGGCTTCCTACGCCATCCTCCGAGGCATGGACAAGCGCTACAACTACACCCTGGTAAACGGCGTGAAGATTCCTAGTCCGGATGATAAAAACCGTTACATCCCATTGAATATCTTCCCTTCAGATCTGATGGACCGCCTCGTGGTTTCCAAGTCTCTGACTGCCGATATGGAAGGCGATGCAGCTGGCGGCGTAGTGGATATGGTGATGAAGGATGCCCCATCCCGCTTCCAGATTCAGGCGAATGCTGCCATCGGAGCAAGTGATTATTTCTGGAAGGATGGAAGGGATTATCTTACCAGCAACCGCTCTGATTATACAAAGAAATCTCCTTACGAGGCTTTCGGAAAAGACTACAAGGCACAGATGAGCGATTTCAAGAACGGTCCTGTTCAGTTGAAGAGCCATTCTCTTCCTGCTCCTAACTTCATAGGAGGTCTGAGCATCGGCAACCGCTTCTGGAACGACCGCCTGGGCGTGATGCTTGCCGGAAGCGTGCAGAATGTTTTCCGTGGCACCGAGCGCACCTACAATTCCGTAAAGATGGCTTCGGGCGAGCAGGCCATGTACATTTCCAATCTGCAGCATCGCTACTATAGCATCCACGACCTTACTGCGGGCGCTCATGCCAAGTTCGACTTAACCCTGCCTGGCCACAAGCTGGAATGGTACAACATGTATGTGCGCACCAATTCCAAGGGCACCAGATACAACAATAGCGTCAATACCGAATACATCGGAGCCGACAGCTACACCCAGGATGATGAGGTGCGCTCTCTCTCAACCACCCAGAGCATCTTTGCCACCAATCTGAAAGGTACGCATCATCTTACCAAGGATTTTACCGTAGATTGGTCGGGCGTATTCTCGCAGGCTAAGGAGGAAGATCCGGATAGAACTTACGTTACCCTGACCAACTCCATCAGCAGAACTGCCGAGAATGGCGGCGATGCCGTTTCGGGTTCCATCTGGGAAGGCGACAAGAACATCACAAAGACCCTGCCTAAGAGTGCCGAGCGCCGATTCCAGCACAACAAGGATACCGACTGGGCGGGTTACATCAACCTCTCTTACGATACCCATTTCGCCAACGATGTGGAGGCACTCTGGAAGGCGGGAGCGCAGTATCGCAGAAAGGAACGCAGCAACAGATATTATTCTTACATCTTCAATCCTGCCGACATCTCGCAGCGATTGGATGGAAACGGAATAGACCAGTATGCCAACATCGATTGGGTTTGCAAGACTCCTTATTCTCAGGCTTCCCAGCTCAACTATGATTCCAAGGAGCACATCGGTGGAGCCTACGCCATGGTTACCCTGAAGAGCGAGGTGGGCGAACTGAATGCCGGTTTCCGAGCCGAGCACACCAACCAGATTTACACCATGCTCCAGCACTTCCGCAACATGGGACAGGTGGGCGAGCAGAGCTACTGGGATTATCTGCCATCGGCATCCATCAAGTGGACGCCAACCAGGAAGATGAACGTGCGTCTCTCTTACTATCGCTCCATCAACCGTCCGGGCTTCTACGAGATAGTGCCTTATCAGATTCAGGGAGAGGAGTATCAGGAAAAAGGTAATCCAAACCTGAAGCGTGCCCGCATCGACAACATCGACCTGCGCTGGGAGTGGTTCCCAAGCAAGACCGAGCAGATTCTTGCCGGCGTATTCTATAAGTATCTGAAAGACCCTATAGAGCAGGTGTTCGTAACATCGGATGGCAAGATTGGCGCCGGAACCGATGCCTACTACATGCCGGATAACCTGGGTAATGCCAAGAACATGGGCTTCGAAATTGATGTAATCAAGTACATCCGCCACTTCGGAGTAAAGGCGAATTATACTTACACCCATTCTGAAATTACCACCTCGAAGCGTGAGTATCAGGAGGGTAGTGCCGAGTATAAGACGGGCGTAACCCAGACCCGTCCGCTGGTTAACCAGGCTCCTCATACCGCCAACATCTCCTTATTATATAAGGATACGGAGAATGGCTGGAACGCTCAGTTGGCCTCTTCCTTCACGGGCACCAAGCTCGCCCTGGTTTCTCCTTTCAAGGATGCCGACCAGTGGGATAAGGCGATGTTCGGTCTCGACCTGAGTGCCGAGAAGCAATTCAAGAACGGCATCTCCATCTTCTTCAAGGCAAACAATCTGCTCAATGCCAAGCGCGAGAGATACTTGAAGACCGTGAACAAGAGCAACCTGGAGTATGAGGGTCAGAAGAGCGATAAGACCATCGTGGGAACTTATCAGTATGGCAGAACCTTCCTGCTGGGAGTAAGATACAAGTTATAAAAGGTAAAAAGGTAAAAAAGTAAAAAGGTAAAAAATGAAAAAGATAAATACTTTTGCTGCTTTGCTGTTGATGGCAGCAGCTGCAATGTTCTCCACATCTTGCGAGAACGATAATGTCAATCCATACGATTACGTGAATAATGGCGGTAATGGAAGTAATGAGAACCAGGGTTCTGAAAATACCTTTACAACGAAGGTGGCAGAATATCCTGCCGGTTCTGTGGTTTGGACCAAGGATACTACCCTGAGCCAGAGCGTTGAAATTCCAGTAGGAGCATCGCTTTACATTGAGCCGGGCGTAACCATTACCTGCAAGTCAGAGGTTCAGGTGCCGGTAGAAATCGTGGTATTGGGCAATCTCTATTGTATGGGAACTGCCGAGAAGCCAGTAGTCTTTACTTCTGATACCAGGAAGCCTGCCGATTGGGGCGGCATCATCTGCGGATATAATTCTGAGGAGGTGGTGCTCAACCACGTGGATGTGGCCTATGCTGGTGCTACTCCTACCGAGAGTTCAGCTTCTTTCCAGAACAAGCTTTTCAAGACCACCATCGATGGCGGTGTGCCAGCCTTCCACTTCTGTAATGTGAACGGCAAGTTTGTGATGGCAAACAGTTTCTTCCATGACAACTACAACGATCAGACTTACTTTACCGGTGGTAACGGTGTGATTATCAACAATATCTTTGCCGATAGCGGAAATGCAGCCGATGGCGGTGAGGCCATCAACGTGAAGGCGGGTTGCAAGCTCGATGTAGCCAACAACATCATCTACAACGCCTGCACCAACGCCTTCAAGCTTTCGAATGCTGGCAATAGCGAGGTGATACCTCTCTCTGAGATGACCGCCTATAACAACACCATCATCAACTGTGGCTGGCGCCGTTCCAAGAACAAGAAGGGTGGTTCTGTCTGGGTAGAGAAGGCAGCTAAGCCAATCTTCGTGAACAACCTCATCTACGATTCCCGTTTCGGTCTGAAGCAGCCAAAGAAGGATGGTGTAGATATGGAGCACAGCCGTCTTACTCCAAACTACTACTTTGCATCTACAGAGACAGGCGTAGCGCAGATGGCGAAGGGTGCAGAGCTCGGCATCTGGTTTGATACCGACATCAAGAGTAGCGTGGCTGGTCAGCTCAATCCACTCTTCAAAAACTTCAAGCAGAGCGAGAAGATGAATATCAACTGCGAGATTGATAAAGTGGAGAATGGTGCTCCATTGGCATTCGACAAGAGTTGGAATTTCGAGTATCAGGCAGGCAGTCCTGCTCTTTCTGGTGGTGTAACCGATTTTACTCCGCTCTTCCCAGAGGGTCTGCCATTCTTCGGTATGAAGCAGGTGAATTTCCTGGATAAGAATAACGACCAGAACTATTACTTTGCCGCTCCATTGCCAAGCGCAAGATTCGGAGCGTGGCTGTAGGATGAATAAAAAAACTGAGCCCACTTTAAAAAGTAGTTTTTGGTTCTTTATCCTACAAAACGCCATTTAACTATCAGATGATTACATTTGAAGAAATTATCAAAAATGACTTTTTAAAGTGGACTCAAAACTCAAGTTTCGCATGTAAGCTCCACACGCCCTGAACCAACGGTCACCGGCCGAAGGGAATTGAAAATCGCTGGCCGAAGGGTAAAGCAAAGGTAAAGGGCAGAAGCTACCAGATAAGCCCCACACACACTACCTGTAAGGGCAAAAACTTTCAAAGAACCAAGCAATAAACAAAGCTTTTGCCCTTTCGCCACATCACTATGGCTTTAAACTACCAATTGGTACTATATATACCCCATCCTCACGCTGGAAGGCATAATCACCTACGGCTGTGAGTACCATCAAAAAGGCAGGTTTCTTCATCTTGTCGGTATCTATCTTGGACTGAAGTTTCAAGAGATTGGCTGCACCTTCGTTGATTAATCTGTCGCCACCTAACTTGATTTCTATAAGCCCATACACTCCTGCTCTAAGATGCAAAACAGCATCACATTCCAAACCACTACTATCACGGAAATGGTATATCTTGCCTTCTAAAGCATCAGCATAAACTCTCAAGTCTCGCATACAAAGCGTTTCAAACAGTAAACCAAAAGTGTTGAGGTCATTCATCAAATCATCTGGTCCTAACTCTAGTGCAGCAGCACCAATCGAAGAATCTACGAAATAACGTGTGTCAGTAGTGCGAATAGCAGTTTTCGAACGCAAGTTGGGATTCCATGCCTGCACGTCTTCTATCACGAAAATCTTTCGAAGGGCATCTAGATAAGAAACGATAGAGGTTTCATCAAACGATTGTTCCTCATTGTTAGCCAAATCTGCTCTCAGAGCTGCCATAGAAACAGATGTACCTTGGTGGCGAGCATAAGAACGCATCAAGCGACGAGCTCTAAGTTCGTTGCGTTGTACATTGTCTGCACGAGAAATGTCACTCTTTACCACCGCATCCAGATAAGCGTAAGCTTGAGCTAATGCTGGCTTGTTTTTCATGCCTACAGCTTGAGGCCAACCACCACGACAAAGCAAAAAAGCAACATCTTCCAAACTTAATCGACTTGTACCAAATTGCTTTTTATCTCCCTTGATAATGGCAGATAAACTAATTTCACCAGTTGACTCACCTGACTCAAACAAGCTCATCGGACGCATTCTCAGCCATGAGAACCGCCCAGTACCCGTATGACTTAATAGTGAGGAATCGGCAGGAACTGCAGACCCCGTAAAAATAAATTGCCCAATTTCACTACGATGGTCTATCTCAAAACGTGCAGCATCCCACAATTGAGGTGCTTCCTGCCATTCATCTATTAGGCGTGGTGTGGAACCTTCCAACAAAAATTGAGGATTGATGCGAGCTAATTCCTTGTTCTGGTTCAGGCGAGAAGGGTCTGCCATATAAAGAATACTCTTAGTTTTTTGTTCGGCCGTTGTAGTCTTACCACACCATTTTGGCCCTTCTATCAAAACTGCTCCAAAGGCATCTAATTTGTCCTTCAATAATGAGTCTGCAATGCGCTGTCTATATCCGTTCATAATCTTTGAATTTAAATCTGCTGCAAAAATACAAAAAAAAAACTGAAAATCAGGAATCTTTTTAAAGAAATCGGTGATTTATAGAACTTTCATTCGGTGATTTGTAGAACTTTCATTCGGTGATTTGTAGAACTTTTATTCGGTGATTTGTAGAATTCTTGCTCGGTGGTTTGTGGAAAATATGCAAAAGCATGGGGCTACGGTCGATGAGGACAACCGTCCGCAGGTGAGAGCAGCAGTTACTCTTAACGTGCTGCTTTATATTGATTTTACCCTCTTTTTATCCGGTTTCTGTATTCCAGTGGTGTGCAGCCGAGCTGCTGCTTGAAATATTTACCGAAGAACGATGCGTTGGGGAAGCCCAGCGTATCGGAAATCTCATTAATGGTCAGATTCGTGTTGGCAAGATAATAACGGATATCCTCCATAACATATTCCGATATCCACTCCAAGGGCGATTTGCCGCTGACTTTCTTGCTGATGGTGGAGAGGTACTTCGGTTTGATACCGACATTAAGAGTAGCGTGGCTGGTTAGCTCAATCCACTCTTCAAAAACTTCAAGCAGAGCGGGAAGATGAATATCAACTGCGAAATTGATAAAGTGGAGAATGGTGCTCCATTAGCATTTGACAAGAGTTGGAATTTCGATTATCAGGCAGGCAGTCCTGCTCTTTCTGGTGGTGTAACCGATTTTACTCCGCTCTTCCCAGAGGGTCTGCCATTCTTCGGTATGAAGCAGGTGAATTTCCTGGATAAGAATAACGACCAGAACTATTACTTTGCCGCCCCATTGCCAAGCGCAAGATTCGGACTCTCCTCTTATCTCCTTTCTTCCTTCTTCCTGTATTAATAATGTGTTAATCTCGGGAAAAGTCTTGGTTGATTATAGGATAAAATGTTCTTTAACCCTATTGAAATCTCCGTTCATAAACGTTGAACCGCGGTTCAGCGTCTTTGAACGGCGGTTCAACGTCTTTGAACGGACATTCAATGTCTATGAACGGAGATTTTATCTAAGTATAAATGTTTCTTTTCTTAGTTGAAAGAACAGTTTTAGTAGGTTAAAACCCTTGTTTTACCCCTCTTCTTACTCTAATAAAAAAGAAAAAGCTTTGAAAACAATCTCGTTTTCAAAGCTTTTTCCTTATTTATGCCTCTTTCTTCTTCGTCTTAGGAAGAACGAGGTTGAGAACTACGCCGATGACGGCGGAGAGGCCGATGCCGGAAATGGCGAAGGAACCGGATGAGAGAACGGCGCCACCCAAGCCCATCGTCAGCATCACAGAGATGATGATAACATTGCGGGTTTCATTCATGTCTACCTTGTTCTGCATCAGATTCTGAACGCCCACACTTGCGATGGTTCCGAAAAGCAGCAGCATGATGCCACCTAAAACCGCCTGAGGAATGCTCTGCAACAAAGCACTCAACTTGCCCACGATGGAGAAACAGATGGCGGTGGCTGCGGATATGCGAATCACGGCAGGACTCGTTACCTTGGTGATAGACATCGCACCTGTTACCTCTGAATAAGTGGTCTCAGGAGGTCCGCCCAGAAAGGCTGAACAGAGACATGCCAGTCCATCGCCCAACATCGTGCGATGCAATCCCGGATCTGCCACGAAATCCTTCTTGGCTACGGCACTCACCACATACACATCGCCGATATGCTCCAGCACCGGAGCTATTGCCACGGGCAACATATAGAGGAATGGAGCCCAGGAGAAATGGGTGATGGTATCGAAGGATACAGGACAGGAGAACCATGATGCCGCTGCCACGCCCGAGAAATCTACCTCTCCCATGCAGATGGCGATGACGTAGCCCACGATAACCCCCGAAATGATAGGAACCAGCTTCATCAAGCCCTTGCAGAAGGTAAGCACCAGGATAGCGGTAATGAGCGATGCAAAGGCGAGAATCCAATTGGTCTTTGCCATATCCACAGCGCTGCCCGAAAGGGAGAGACCGATGAGGATGATGGCGGGACCGATGACTACCGGAGGAAAAATCCTGTCCAGCAGTTTCTTGCCCTGCCATTTCACTAGGGCGCTCATGACGAAATACACCAGAGAAACGCTGGTTAGTCCGGCGATTGTTCCCGGCAGTCCCCATTGCTTGGTTGCAGCGATGATAGGGGCGATAAAGGCGAAGGAACTGCCCAGGAAGATAGGCACCTTACCCTTGGTGATGAAGTGAAAAAGAAAGGTTCCTACACCAGCGGTGAAGAGAGCCGTTGCCGGATCGATGCCTATCAGAAGAGGCACCAGAACCGTTGCACCGAAAGCCACAAACAGGAATTGTACTCCCACAAGGGTTTTCTTGGTCATAGAAAGTTGTTCTGTATCCATAGTCGATATTCTTTATTAGTCTTTCAGACTCTCCTGATACCAGTCGAAGAGTTTCTTCACACCATCCTCAATCTCTACCTTATGCGTCCAGCCGAGGCTGTGGAGCTTATCTACAGAGATGAGCTTGCGCATGGTTCCATCTGGCTTGCTGGCATCAAACTCTACTTCGCCTTCGAAACCTACTGCCTTTACTACAAGCTCAGAAAGTTCACGGATGGTGAGCTCCTTGCCGGTACCCACGTTGATGTGGCAGTTGCGAATCTCACCAAGAGAAGGGATAGCGCCACCACGGCCCTCAGAGTTGTTTCTATCCACAGCACCATCTACCTTGGCACCATAGAATACAGAACTGTACTTCTCGATACCGATGATGTCCTTGAAATCTACATTCAGGAGCACGTGAACGCTGGCATCTGCCATATCCTCGCTCCAGAGGAACTCACGCAATGGTTTGCCTGTTCCCCAAAGCACTACCTTGTTGTCGTAGATGCCATAGAACTCCAGCGCTTTCAGAATGCGCTCGTGAGAGTTGCTGCCGTCTACATTACCCTCGCCGATGATTTCGCGGAGCTTATCAGTAGGATTGATAGGGCGCTTGTTCATATCCACCTCGATGCTGTGCCAGTCGCCATCGTGGATGAGTTTGGCAAGATAAATCTTGCGCATCATCGCAGGCATTACGTGGCTGTTCTCCAGATGGAAGTTATCGTTAGGACCATAGAGGTTGGTTGGCATCACAGCGATATAGTTGGTACCATACTGAAGGTTGTAGCTCTCGCACATCTTCAGTCCGGCAATCTTGGCGATGGCATATTCCTCGTTGGTATATTCCAGCGGAGAAGTAAGGAGCACATCTTCGCTCATAGGCTGTGGTGCATTCTTAGGATAGATGCAGGTAGAGCCCAGGAAGAGGAGTTTCTTTACGCCATGAGAATAAGCGTTGCTGATTATGTTGCATTGCATCTTCATGTTCTGCATGATGAAGTCTGCACGATACAATGAATTCGCCATGATACCGCCCACGAAGGCAGCAGCCAATACTACTGCATCAGGCTTTTCCTCGTCAAAGAACTTCTCTACTGCATACTGGTCGGTCAAGTCGAGTTCTTTGTGAGAACGACCTACCAGGTTGTTATAACCTCTCTTCTTGAGGTTATTCCAGATAGCAGAACCCACGAGTCCGTGGTGTCCTGCAATATAAATCTTACTATCTTTTGATAACATTGATTATTGCTATAAACTATCTATCAACTGTTAACTATAAACTATTACTTAACAATACCCTTCTCAAGATATTCTGCAAGATTGCAGCGAACCTTCTGACCGGCATCCTCAGCAGCTACCTTCGCCATATCGCTCTCTACCATGATCTTTACGAGATCCTCGAAAGAGGTGGTGTTTGGATTCCAGTTGAGCTTAGCCTTTGCCTTTGTTGGGTCACCCCAAAGGTTCACCACGTCGGTAGGACGGTAGAAATCAGGAGAAACCTCAACGAGTGTCTTACCGACGAGTTCCTCAGGACCCTCAACGCAGATACCCTTCTCGTTCTCATCCTTGCCTTCCCATTTCAGTTCGATTCCTACATAGTGGAACGCCAACTGGGCGAACTCACGGACAGAGTGCTGCTTACCTGTTGCAATCACGAAGTCCTCTGGTTTCTCAGCCTGGAGAATCAGCCACATACACTCTACATAATCCTTGGCATAACCCCAGTCGCGGAGCGAATCCAGGTTACCGAGATAGAGCTTGTCTTGCTTGCCCTGCTTGATGCGGGCTGCAGCCAAAGTAATCTTGCGGGTTACGAAAGTCTCACCACGGCGCTCACTTTCATGATTGAAGAGGATACCAGAGCAGCAGAACATATCATAAGCCTCACGATACTCCTTGACAATCCAGAAACCATACTGCTTGGCAACAGCGTATGGAGAATAAGGGTGGAATGGAGTGTTCTCGTTCTGAGGAACCTCTTCTACCTTACCATAGAGCTCAGATGTTGAAGCCTGATACATGCGGCAGGTCTTCTCCAGACCGCATTGGCGGATAGCCTCCAGGATGCGGAGCACACCGGTAGCATCTACATCTGCTGTAAACTCAGGGGAGTCGAAGCTCACCTGTACGTGGCTCTGTGCTGCCAAATTATATACCTCAGTAGGTTTCACCTTGTTCATTACCTGGATGATACTCATAGAGTCACCGAGGTCAGCATAGTGAAGATGGAAATTAGGTGTACCCTCCAAATGGGCAATTCTTTCGCGGTAGTCGGTAGATGATCGGCGGATAGTTCCGTGAACATCATACCCTTTTTCCAACAATAATTCAGCCAAGTATGAACCATCCTGGCCTGTAATACCTGTAATTAAAGCTACTTTTCTATTCATGTCATTATATGTTTTTAATGATGTCTTTTTATTGAATAAGTCAGAATATCTGTGGGTGAACCGGATTAAGCCTTAGCAATCAGGTTTTCAAAGTCATCACAGAATTCAGTCATCTGGTGATAGAGTAGATTGCAACCCTTATTGGATAATTCTTCATCTGGTAGCGGACCGCTGTTAATTGCTACCGTAAAAATGTTGGCTGCCACGCCGGCACGGACGCCCAAAGGAGCATTCTCTACCACGATGCCTTCCCAGGGTTTCAGGTTTCCTGCCTTCTGCAATCCCATGAGATATGGGTCAGGATTTGGTTTGCCGCGCTTTACATCATAGGCGGTTACGATATGTGCTTCATCCAGAAAATCGCCGAAGTCGTTGAGCAGTCGCATGATGAGCGGGCGCTGTCCGCTTCCTGTTACCACTCCTACCTGCATGCCGGCATCTTTAATCTTCTGCATGATTTCCTTTACGCCAGGAAATATTTCGGCAGTAGGCATCGAGTGGAATATTTCGGTCTTCACATCATACATCTTCTGTGCTTCGTCCAGCGTGATGTCGATGCCCTTCTGCTTCTTCACCATCATCTGGATGGTGTCAATGCCTCGGGCTCCTTCGGTGGCATAAGCATCGGCTGCTGTCATGTGGATATCAAACTGTTTCATCGATTCCTGCCATGCCACAGCATGATTTGGCATACTGTTGTACAGCACGCCGTCCATATCAAAAAGCACGGCTTTAGGGTTGAATTCCCCAAAGCCGTGTTCTTTCATATATTTAAAAATAATTTCCTTCATCAATTATTCATTCTTCAAGCGCTCCTGGATAGCTTTGCTCTCTGCCTCATAACCTGGCTTGTTGAGCAATGCGAACATATTCTTCTTGTATGCCTCAACACCAGGCTGGTTGAATGGGTTCACCTCTTCCAAGAGACCGCTGATACCGCAAGCCTTCTCGAAGAAGTAGATCAGCTGACCGAGGTAGTAAGCGTTCAACTCTGGTACGTTAACCAGAATGTTAGGAACACCACCGTCAACGTGAGCCAGACGTGTACCGAGCTCTGCCATCTTGTTCACCTCGTCAACACGCTTGCCCTCGAGGAAGTTCAAACCGTCGAGGTTCTCATCATCGTGAGGGAAGAGCAACTTCTCGTTAGGAGTCTCTACGCTGATAACTGTCTCGAAGATAGAGCGTTCGCCCTCCTGAATCCACTGGCCCATAGAGTGAAGGTCGGTAGTGAAGTCGCAAGCTGCTGGGAAGATACCCTTCTGGTCCTTACCCTCGCTCTCACCATAGAGCTGCTTCCACCACTCAGCGAAGTAGTGAAGTTTAGGCTGGAAGTTGCATACGATCTCAATCTTCTTGCCAGCCTGAGTATAGAGAGCCTGACGTGTAGCTGCATAGATAGCTGCAGGATTCTCCTCGAAAGCTACGTCCTTGCCGCAAGCCTTCTCCATGTCAGCCGCACCAGCTACGAGCTGCTTTACATCGAAACCTGCTACTGCGATAGGCAACAAACCTACTGGAGTCAAAACAGAGAAACGGCCACCTACATTGTCAGGGATGATGAAGCTCTTGTAGCCCTCCTTGTCAGCACAAGTACGTGCAGCACCCTTCTTGGCGTCGGTTACAGCTACGATAACATCCTTAGCCTCTTCCTTACCGCGCTGATCCTCGCATTGCTTCTTCAAAAGACGGAAAGCGAGAGCAGTCTCAGTAGTGGTACCAGACTTAGAGATATTGATGACACCAAACTTCTTGTCCTTCAAGAAAGAAGTCAACTCGAAGAGGTAGTCCTCACCGATATTGTTACCTGCGAAGAGGATAGTAGGGTTCTTCTTGTCGTTTACGAGCCAAGCGAAAGAGTTGCCGAGGCCTTCGATAACGGCGCGTGCACCGAGGTAGCTACCACCGATACCTGCTACAACAACCACCTCACACTTTTCGCGCAAAGTATTGGCAACAGCCTGAATCTCATCGAGGAACTCAGGAGTGATAGAAGATGGCAAATGCAACCATCCCAAGAAATCGTTACCTTCACAAGTGCCGTTCTCAAGAGCTTCCTGAGCGGCCTTAACCTTAGGCTCGTAAGCCTTTACTGCACCTTCTGCGAGGAATGATGCAGCCTTTGTAATGTTTAAGCTGATACTTTTCATTTTTTCTTTTAATATCTAAATGAATGTGTTAATGTTACTACTTGAAGACAAACTCTTCTGCCGAAACCGAAGGATAGGATGTGCCTATCTGAACGAGTCGGTCAAGAGTTTGATTTCTATTTGCGGACTGATGCGCTCGTACAATATATTATATACAGCATCGAGAATCGGCATATTGACGTGCATGTGGCGGTTGATTTCCTTCATACACTTGGTGCCGAAATATCCTTCTGCAATCATCTCCATCTCTATCTGCGCACTCTTCACGCTGTAGCCCTTGCCTATCATGGTTCCGAATGTGCGGTTGCGGGAAAAGTTGCTGTAACCTGTTACGAGCAAGTCGCCCAGATAAACTGAGTCGTACATGCTTCGGTCGATAGGGTGGACGGCTGTCAGGAAGCGGTGCATCTCCTGAACGGCATTTGACATGAGTACCGCCTGGAAGTTGTCACCATACTTCAGACCGCCACAGATACCTGCTGCGATGGCGTATACGTTCTTCAGAACCGAAGAGTATTCGATACCGATGACATCGCTCGAAGTCTTGGTCTTGATGAATTCGCTCGCCAGACAATCGTTGGCGAAGGCACGCGCCTTTTCGATATCGCTACAGCCCACGGTGAGATAGCTCAGTCGCTCAAGTGCCACCTCCTCGGCATGAGAAGGACCTCCGATGCAGGCGAGGTTCTCGTAAGGCACATCGTAAACCTGATGGAAATACTCTGAGCAAACGAGGTTTTCATCAGGTACAATACCTTTGATGGCTGTGATGATGAACTTATCGCTGAGTCGCGTCTTGAGCTTCTTGAGATGATTCTTCAGATAAGGCGACGGGGTGACGAACACGAGTGTATCGTAGTTCTGCACTATCTTGTTGATGTCGGAAGAGAAGAAAATCTCATCTACATTGAATCGTGCCGACATCAGATAGGCAGGGTTGTGCCCCATGCGCTTGAAGTCCTCGATGCGGTCATCGCGACGCATATACCAGCCTATGTGATGAGTATGACCCACCACAATCTTGGCTATTGCCGTAGCCCAGCTACCGCCGCCAATTATCGCTATTTTACCGCAGTTGAACACTTCGAATGAATTTATAATTAATACTTAATAATCAATAATGTATAATGAGGCTTTCGCCTTTGTTTGTAGATATAATGTATAACCAATAAAAAGCCGGAACTCTTTATTGATTATACATTATTAATTATGCATTATCAATTAAGCATTTGCTGCATTAATCCAGCCCTGGATGTCGTCAACAGAAGGCTTCTCGTAGCCGAGCTTGTACTTCTTGTTGATTTCTCCAATCTTCTGCTGCAAGCCTTGTGCTTTTTCTTCACGGATATCAGAGATGAGGTTGAAGCCTGCCTTGCGGAGCACGTATGCCCAATCCTCTGGCACGCCAATCTCTTCCCATTCCTTGATGGTGCTCTGTGGCATCTTCTTCTCTGGCTTCATCTGTGGGAAGAACAGTACCTCCTGAATGAAGGTCTTGCCTGTCATCAACATGACCAAGCGGTCGATACCGATACCGATACCAGATGTTGGAGGCATACCGTACTGGAGGGCACGGAGGAAGTCCTGATCGATGATCATCGCCTCGTCATCACCCTTGTCAGCAAGCTTCATCTGGTCGATGAAACGCTCTTCCTGGTCAATTGGGTCGTTGAGCTCAGAGTATGCATTGGCAAGCTCCTTACCGTTTACCATCAACTCGAAACGCTCGGTCAAGCCTGGCTTAGAACGGTGCATCTTGGTCAATGGAGACATCTCTACAGGATAGTCGGTGATGAAGGTTGGCTGGAGGAAAGTGCCCTCGCAGAACTCACCGAAGAGCTCATCAATCAACTTACCCTTACCCATGGTCTCATCTACGTCCATGCCCTTCTCCTTGCAGAATGCGCGGATCTCTTCCTCGGTCTTGCCGTTGCAGTCGAAACCGGTCTTCTCCTTGATGGCATCGAGGATAGGCAGACGGCGATATGGAGCCTTGAAGCTGATGATGTTGCCATCAATCTCGCGCTCTGGCTTGCCGTTTACGGCGATACAGATCGTTTCGAGCAACTTCTCTGTGAAAGCCATCATCCAGTTGTAGTCCTTGTACTGAACATAAAGCTCCATACAGGTAAACTCAGGGTTGTGGTTGCGGTCCATACCCTCGTTGCGGAAGTTCTTGCCGATTTCATAAACACCCTCGAAACCACCTACGATGAGGCGCTTCAGGTAGAGCTCGGTAGCGATACGCATGTACATATCCTGATCGAGCGCATTGAAGTGGGTGATGAATGGGCGGGCAGAAGCACCACCGGCAATGCTCTGCAGGGTAGGAGTCTCTACCTCAGTATAACCTGCGTTGTCGAGTACGCTGCGGAGTGTGCGGAGTACGGTAGCACGCTGCAGGAAAGTATCCTTTACGCCATCATTAACGATGAGGTCAACGTAGCGCTGGCGGTAACGCAACTCTGGATCATCGAACTTGTCGTAAGCCACGCCATCCTTATACTTCACGATAGGGAGTGGCTTCAAGCTCTTAGAGAGCAGGCACAGTTCCTTGGCGTGAACAGAAATCTCGCCAGTCTGTGTGCGGAATACGAAACCCTTTACACCGATGAAGTCACCGATATCGAGGAGTTTCTTGAATACTGTATTATAAAGGTCCTTGTTCTCGTCTGGACAAATCTCGTCGCGGGCGATATAAACCTGGATTCTTCCCTTTGAGTCCTGCAACTCAGCGAAGCTAGCTTTACCCATTACGCGGCGCCCCATCATACGTCCGGCGATAACTACCTGGCGTGGCTCGTCCTCGTCCTTGAATTCAGCTTTGATATCTGTGCTGAATGCATTGGTTGGAAACTCTGCTGCTGGGTATGGGTCGATGCCCATCTCGCGCAATGTCTGAAGACTCTGTCTGCGAACGATTTCCTGTTCGCTTAGCTCTAAAATGTTCATATTCTATTCAGATATATCTTTTATTTTCTTATTTTTGGTGCAAAAATACAAAATAAATCTGAACTATATGCCGTTTTTTATGTTTTTTATTATTAAAGAAAGGAAAAGGTATGTAAAGTTTGCCCTTCATCAAATAAAAAGTGCGATAAATTTTGTTTTCTCTAAAGAAAGTCTTACCTTTGCGTTGAGTTTATCAGAAACATACTTTGGAGCGAAGAGAAAACGAATAGCTCTGAATCAATAACAAAATACGAAAAATAGGAGATCATAAGATGAACATAGATGAATTAGTAAAAAGAATCAGCAAGACTGATGGATTATCCAAGACCCTCGGAATGCATTTTATTTCTACCCCTGAGCCTGATACGCTTCAGGCAACGATGAAGGTAGATGAGCGTAATCGCCAACCTTTCGGCTTCTTGAGTGGAGGTGCTTCCCTGGCTCTTGCCGAGAATGTAGCGGGTATCGGTTCCCTGGCGCTCTGTCCGGGACAGATTGCCGTGGGTATCAACGTGAGCGGTACTCATGTTCAGGCGGTCAGCGAGGGCGATATAGTTACTGCCTTTGCCAAGATTGTGCACAAGGGCAGAACCTTGCATACCTGGCAGGTGGATATCAAGAATACGGCTGGTGAGGTAATCTGTACTGTACAGGTAACCAACTATGTGTTCACTCCAAAGAAAGACAATCAGAAAAAGGGGGCAGAAACAAAGGTATGATAGCTTTTGCGTATTATCGTCTTCCTTATCTGCACCATGCTACCTATGTGGCTCAGCATGAGGGAGAACCTGAGGTACTCTCTTCTGTGGCAGAACTGAATGGCAAGGAAGGTTTCGTGATAGCTCCTTTCGCGCCATCCAGCGAATGTCCCGTGATGCTGATGCATCCTGATGAAAGCAAACTTCTCTCTGCCGAGGGGACTGAAAATGCATCGCGATGCGGCACTTCCTACGTCGTGACGCAGCAGGATTTACGTCGTGACGTAGCAGAATCTACGTCGGGACGTAATTTTGAAGCCTATGCAAGGGAGTTTGAATGCTTTCACCGGCAGCTCTCTGAAGGTAAATTCAGCAAGATTGTTCTTGCGAGAAAACTGCGTATTCAGAGCAATCGGCAGCCTTTAGAATCAGTCCAGACTTCAGCAGTGCAAGATGCCGGCAAGACTTCAGCTGTGCAGAATACTGTCAATACTTCAGTTGTGCAGGATTCTGACTCTTTAAAGGCTCTGTTTCTGAAGACCTGCCAGATGTATCCCCGTCTTTTTGTAGCCTTGGTTTATACACCCCAATCGGGTTTATGGCTGATGGCTACACCTGAAATTCTGCTTAAAGGTGAACAGAATCAGATGGCAACCATGTCGCTGGCAGGCACCCAAAAGGCTGAACCTACCAAGACCGTAGCCGATTATCCGGTAGAAGGGGTAGAATGGTCGGAGAAGAACAGAGAGGAACAGCAGTATGTAACCGATTATATCGAGGATTGCATCAAGGTCTTTTCGGATGAATATCAGAAGAAGGGACCTTATACCACGATGGCAGCCAATCTCTATCATCTCCGTACCGACATCGCTTTCCGTCTGCATGATACTGGGCGTCTGGGCGATGTGCTCGATGCCTTATATCCTACGCCTGCCGTCTGTGGGATACCGAAGGATGAAGCTCGCCGGTTTATCCTGCAGCATGAACATCAGTCGCGCAAATATTATAGTGGTTTTGTGGGACCGATTTCGCCGAAAGGAAAGACGCATCTCTATGTTTCCCTGCGCTGCATGAACATCCTGGATGACGGCTCCTGCGAACTCTATGCCGGAGGCGGATTGCTGAAGGAGAGCGAGATGGAGAAGGAGTGGAAGGAAACTGAAGCTAAGATGCAGACCATCCTGTCGGTCCTGTAAAGGTCTTGCAGAGAAATGATAGGGATTCATTCTGATTTTATAATGCTAAAAGACAAAGGCTCTTCAAGAATCTGAAAACATAAAAACAACCTAAAAAATAAGGTGAAATGTATAGCAATAAAGAAAACGTCAATATTTTGACAAGTTTACTGGTAGCGCATGGTGTTCGCCATGCTGTGGTGTGCCCGGGCAGCAGAAATGCAGCCATAGTTCACAATCTCAACGAGTGTGAAGACATCACTTGCTATCCTGTAACCGACGAACGTAGCGCCGGCTTCCAAGCTCTTGGACTTTCTATGGCTGAAGGTTATCAGCCTGTTGTAGTGTGTGTGACTTCGGGTTCTGCATTGCTCAATCTTTATCCGGCAGTAGCTGAGGCTTATTATCAGCAAATCCCGCTCATAGTGATTTCTGCCGACAGACCGGCACAGTGGATCAACCAGCTGGATGGTCAGACGCTTCCTCAGCCTGATGCTTTGGGGCAGATGGTAAGAAAAGCAGTATCTCTGCCAGAAGTGTTCGAAGGTGAGCAGCAGGAAGAGATGCATTGGTATTGCAACCGGCTGGTCAACGAAGCGCTGTTGAAAAGCATGGGGCGGGTAAAGGGACCTGTACACATCAATATACCTATCTCTGAGCCTTTCTATTCGTTTACGAAAGAAGCTTTGCCCGTTGAGCGCAAGATAGAGGTTGCTTACTGCAGGGCAAATATTGACACATTTGATGGGAGCCCTTTTGAATGTGTGTTAAAAGCCAAACGTCCATTGTTGGTAATAGGACAGTTGGACAATACCGAAAAATATGTAGACTTGTTGGCTTATATTGACCGGATGCCTATATTATGGGAATCTCTGGCAATGCCACCTTATCTATATAAGGTTCAGGAAGAACTGGGAGAAGATTGGAATAAAACCACCCTGTATGGCGCTTTCGAGAATTTGCTGGATGAAATAAAGGACGATGAAACATTCCGTCCTGACCTGGTGGTTTATATAGGTGGACATATTGTGAGCAAGAAGCTGAAATCTTATCTGCGTTCGCTTAAAGGAGTTGAGCAGATAAGAATCTCGCAAGAGGCTGATATCGAAGATACGTTCATGCATCTTACTAAAGTGATGGATTTGCCAAACAGTGATGCTATGTCATGGTTGGGTAATTTTGGCTGGCACAACCACTGGGAGGATTATCGCAAATTGTGGATGGATGCGTTGGCTAAAAGCTATGAACGCAAAGAGAACTTCAAGCCTGAGTTCAGCAGTCTGGCTACCGTAAAGGAATTCTTCAGCCAGCTTCAGAAGGTTGAGCCTCAGGATTTCAAAGCGTTCACCTTAGGCGGTAAAGATGCTCAGGACGATGGTATCTATGACCGCGAATTCGATACATTCCTTCCAGGTCTGATGAGCAGCGTCATCTCCGGTAACAGTTCTGCCATCCGGTTGATGAATCAGTATGCCGACCGCCATGTTTACTGCAATCGTGGTGTGAACGGCATAGAAGGTTCTCTTTCTACGGCTGTAGGTTTCTCGATGTGCAAGAACAAGTCTGATAAGCATGTATACTGCGTTCTCGGCGACCTGAGTTTCTTCTATGACCAGAATGCGCTCTGGAATAGAAATCTGAACGGCAAGCTCCGTATCATCGTGCTCAATAATGGTGGCGGTGCCATCTTTGGCAAGTTCCAGGGGTTAAAGGAGAGTCAGGCTCGTGAAGAAATGATAATGGCAAAGCATCATGCAACAGCTGAAGGAATCTGTAGTCAGAATGAGGTAAAATATCTCGCAGCTCATACGATGGAAGAGATGGAACAGGGCATCTGCCAATTGATTCATGCCGAGAGCGAGCGCCCGATGCTTCTGGAGGTTTTCACCGATATGGATGTAGATAATGAGATGCTGGAAGCCGTTCAGAAGTGCTGATAGAGGACCTGTAAGAAACTTACTTGATGGTTCTTTCAAAAGAATAAGATAAATAGTAATCATAAAGTTCAAAGTAAAATGAGAGAATGGAAGAAGATAGAAGGTTTTGATTTCAAGGAAATCATCTTCGAGGAGTATAATCATATCGCTAAGATTACCATCAACCGTGAGCGCTACCGTAATGCCTTCACACCGTTGACCACTTGGGAGATGGCGCAGGCGTTCAACTATTGCCGCGACTGTCTGGATATCCGTGTGGTCATCCTGACGGGTGCCGGCGATAAGGCGTTCTGTGCAGGAGGTGACATGCATGTGAAGGGCCGAGGCGGTTATGTGGGTAACGATGGTGTGCCTCGCCTGAATGTGCTCGATGTACAGATGCAGATTCGCCGTCTGCCAAAGCCGGTCATCGCTATGGTGAATGGTTATGCCATCGGTGGCGGTCATGTGCTTCATGTGATGTGCGACCTGACCATCGCTTCAGAGAATGCCATCTTTGGTCAGACTGGTCCTAAGGTAGGAAGCTTCGATGCCGGTTTCGGTTCTTCTTATCTGGCACGAATGGTGGGACAAAAGAAGGCACGCGAAATTTGGTTCCTCTGCAAGCAGTATTCTGCCAAGGAGGCTGAAGAGATGGGAATGGTGAACAAGGTGGTGCCTCTCGAAAAGTTGGAAGATACCTGTGTAGAGTGGGCTGAAATCATGATGGAACGTTCACCTCTGGCACTCCGTATGATCAAGGCTGGCTTGAATGCCGAACTGGATGGTCAGGCTGGTATTCAGGAGTTGGCTGGCGATGCCACGATGCTCTATTATACGATGGATGAGGCTCAGGAGGGTGGCAAGGCGTTCCTTGAGAAGCGCAAGCCTCGCTTCGAGGATTATCCTCAGTTCCCATAAATTCATCATCTATAAACAATAAAAACCTCGGAAGAAAAGCAATCTGCCAATCTTCTGAGGTTTCTTGTTTCTTATTCGTGAGTAGCGAATCTCTGTTCTGCCAGTTTCTCGTATTTGGTGCCTGGCTTGCCATAGTTGGCATACGGCCAGATGCTGATGCCGCCACGAGGAGTAAAGATGCCTGTTACCTCTATATATTTAGGGTCCATCAGTTTGATGAGATCCTTCATGATGATGTTCACGCAGTCTTCATGGAAGTCGCCATGATTGCGGAAACTGAAGAGATAAAGTTTCAGACTCTTGCTCTCTACCATCTTTACGTCAGGAATATAGCTGATGCGAATCTCTGCGAAATCTGGCTGACCCGTAATAGGGCAGAGCGATGTAAACTCAGGGCAGTTGAAACGTACCCAGTAATCATTGCCAGGATGCTTGTTCACGAAAGTTTCGAGCACCTCTGGCGCATAATCCATTCTATATGTAGTCTTGGCACCTAATGCCTGAAGACCGTCTTCTTTTCTATCCACGCTTGGTAATGTTTTAATGTTTGATATTTACTGATGTCTTTTAGCCGAGGCTGAAGATCTTGAATACATTGTAGGAGATGTTATTGTCGTATGCATCTTCACCTTCATGCTTCTTCACGTATTTCACTACACGGATGGTCAGAGGCAATACCACAATCTCGTAGGCTGTCTTCAGTATCACCTGCCAGAGCATGAGCCAAGGCAATTCTGATGTAGGCACCACACCGCCCAGGGCAAGTGGGAAGAAGATAAGACTGTCGCAACTCTCACCTGCAATGGTACTGAGGATGGCACGGGCAGAGAAATGCTTGCCACCATCGCGGATTTTCATCACGCTCATCACATAGGCATTGGCAAATGAACCGATGATGAAGGCTACGAAAGAGGCTGCTGCAATGCGGGGTGCCAGACCGAAGATGGCATGAAAACCGGCATCGTTGGTCCAATAAGGCGCTGCTGGAATCACATCGCAGATAGCACCCAGCGCCACGAAGAAGAAGTTCATCGCAAAGCCGGTCCAGATCAACAGACGCGCTTTCTGATAGCCCCATACTTCGCATACCACATCATTGATGATGTAGCTTACAGGGAATACGATAAGTCCACCGGTAAGGGAAACTGGCCCGAAGGCGATTTGCTTTGTTTCGAGTACGTTTGCTGCAATCAGGCAAACGCAGAAGAGGATGCTGAAAAGCATAAACAGCACGCTCACTTGAGTTTTTTTCTTGTCCATTTTCTTGTTTTTTACGAGGTTTACCAAGCACTCGGGTTATTGAATATGATGATTCTTTTCAGAAATCGGCTGCAAAATTACAACATTTCTTCCTAATAGCCAAATATTTGGGCAAAAAAATGGCTCCAAATACTAATCACTAGCACTTGGAGCCCTTATCTAACTAAAAACCTAAAACTTTTTTCTAAAAACTAAACCTAACAATCTTAACCTATGAGAAACTAACCTTTTCAGATTATATTGTGATAGCGAAATAACACTCTTGTTATCCGCTGTCATCTATCATCAAGCAACAGATATACCAAATAGTAGTTTCATGACAAGATGTCAGAGAAAATTTACTTTTCCATAAACTTCTTTGCAGCTCTTAACTGATGCCTCATCACACTCAGGAATTCCTGACTCTCCTGCAGTACGTTGAGATAAACCAGAGAAATCTGCATCAGCGTATTGTCAGTCATGTGCTGGATGCGGTCGATATGCTTCTTGCGGAGAACAGAGAGTTCGTCTTTGCAGGCATCTGCCTCGGCAAGAATCTCGCGATAGCTGTCATATCTGCCGGTCTCTATCAGTTCGCAGCTCATGCGCATCAGGTCGTTGATCTTCTGGCGTACAGGAGCAAACTCCTTGGTGTATTCAGCAGGAAGCGGATTGAAGTTGTTGTCAACATGTTCCTTGATTGGGTCGAGCATACGGCGCAGAGAGTAGATAAACTGCTGGTTGCTGTTGGCACCCAGATGGAACCAGGTGTTGCGCTCGATGGCAATCTCGATAGGCGATTTCTTCAAACCGAGCATCTCCTGACGGCGGAACTTCTTCAGCATATCCTGTTCCTTCTTCAGATCCTTGTTGGCATGACGAAGGTCGCGGGTATTCTCGTTAGTAAGACCATCCATAATCTGGTTGAACTCGTTCAGGGCGAAGTGGCAGACGTAAGACTGGGTGCGTGAAACCTGACGACGAAGCAAATCCCATACAATCTCTGGGTCGCGAGAACGCATCATCAGCTGGAAGGTACTGCTCTTGCCCTCTTCCTTAGCCTTCTTGTTATACTTGATGTTGCTGCGGATGAGCAGGTAGATAACCAAGCCCATGAAGCAAGCCTGGATGCCCACACCACCGAAGTGCATGATGATACAGACAATGGCGCAGGCTGCGAAAGCTACACCGGCTGTGATGAACCAACCACCGATTACACTCAATACACCTGTTACGCGGAATACTGCACTCTCGCGGCTCCATGCTCTATCAGCAAGTGAAGAACCCATAGCCACCATGAAGGTAACGTAGGTGGTAGAGAGAGGCAACTTGAGGTTGGTACCGATGGTGATCAGCATGGAAGCAAGTACCAGGTTTACGGCTGCACGAACCACGTCGAAAGCAGCACTCTCCTCGAGTTCAACATCATTCTTGTCGAAACGGCTGTTAATCCAGTTCATCAGTCCCTTTGGCATAAACTGCTTCAACCATGAATCTGTAGCCTGGCAGTTGCGTACAATCACGCGGGCTGCAGAAGAACTGCCGAACATCTCATCGCCCTCGTCCTGACGGCTCAAGTCAACAGAAGTCTTGATTACGTTCTGTGCTTTCTTGGATGTCGCCATGGCGATAATCATCACGGCACCGGCAGCAAGCAGGAAGCCAGGAGTGGTCTTGGCGCTCTCCATCAATGAAGTCATCATAAACTGGTCTGGCGCTGCACCATTGGCATTTGCCATATAGTCCTGATAAGAAGAAAGACCAGCCAGAGGCACACCGATGAAGTTCACCAGGTCGTTACCAGCGAAAGCCATAGCCAGGGCGAAAGTACCCATCAGCACCGTAAACTTGAAGATGTTGACACGGCAGAGGTGCAGGAATTCCATTACAACAGCAGACACCACGAAGGTGATGCAGATGAGGAAACCGAGATTCTGGTCGATGTAATCGCGCACCTCAGCAGGCAGGTAAGGACTCTTGCCCAAACCCTTCATGAAGATGAAGTAAGAGAGGGCTGTAAAGGCGATACCACCGAAGATAGCGATGCTGTAGCGGCTGTGCTTGCGGTAGTTGAAGGTGAAGATTATACGGGAAAGCCACATCACGAAAGCACCAAACACAAAGGCGATGATGACAGATGAGAAGATACCCATGATTACCTCCAACGCCTTGTTGCTGTTCAGCAATACGCCATAGTTGAGGCTGTCGTCGCCATACATCTTCAATGTAGCGAGAATGAAAGCACCACCCAGTAACTCGAATACCAGAGAGACAGTAGTTGAGGTTGGCATACCTAAGGTGTTGAACACATCCAGGATGATGACATCAGTCACCATGACCGCCAGGAAGAGCGTCATTACCTCTTCGAATGTAAAGTGGTCAGGACTCATGATACCATGGCGGGCGATATCCATCATTCCCGATGACATGATGGCTCCGAGAACCACACCGCAGGATGCGATAATCAGCACCGTGCGAAACTTAGCCACCTTAGCTCCGATGGCAGATTGCAGGAAGTTGACAGCATCGTTGCTGACTCCTACGAAGAGATCGAACACTGCTAAACAGAGCAGGAAGATCACAATACATAAATACATTGTACCCATTATTATCTTAATGTTATTTGTTATTATTTACTTTGTGGGGGACATTTCTTTCCCTTATTTGCGGGAGTTATCCATTTTCTCCTTCTTTTCGGCTGCAAAAGTACGTAGGAAATGTTACAGGCGATTTAAACAGATGTTACATTCTTGTTAAAAACGATTTTTCTTCTGTTTTTCTGAAAGAAAGTAGTATCTTTGCAGTCAGAACGCCTATATATAATAAGGTGTAAAACATAACAAACATGAAAATGGATAGATTTAAAGATATCAAGGCGATAGCCTTCGATGCCGATGATACGCTCTGGGCATTACAGGAATATTTCGAAGAGGTGGAGCATGAATATTGCGAACTTCTTTCTGAATACGGAAAAGAGAAAGAAATTTCTGCCGCTCTTCTGGAGACGGAAAGTAGTAATATGGCTGACTTGGGGTATGGCTGCAAGGCTTTCACCATTTCGCTGGTAGAGAATGCCGTGAAGGTAAGTAAGGGCAAGGTTTCTGCCTATGTGATTGCTCAGATTATAGGGCTGGGAAAGAGTCTGCTGCATCTTGATGCCAAACCGCTGGAGGGGGTAGAGGAGACGCTGGCTCTGCTGCATGAAAAGAAGAAAGAGGGCAGGGATTTAAAACTTGCCGTCTTTACGAAGGGAGAGTTGCAGGATCAGGAGAATAAATTATGGCGCTCGGGTTTGCAGCGTTATTTTGATGTGGTAAGTATTGTGAGCGATAAAAAGCCTGAAGCTTACCGCCGCCTCTGCAGGGAACTGGATGTCCAGTCTTCAGAACTCGTCATGGTGGGTAATAGTTTCAAAAGTGATATTGCTCCTGCGCTGAGCATCGGCTGTTCTGCCATCCATATTCCTGCCCAATCTATTTGGGCGCATGAGAAGACTGAAGAGTATGAACACCCGAAACTCCGCCGCATCTCATATTTCAAGGAAATTCTTGATTGGATATAAAGGGGGAGAATATCGATCTTTCCTCTTTATCTGCTGATACCCATCTACCGTGTTTTATGGTTTTATGTGTGTTAAATATCTGAAAATCAGTTAGTTTGCTACCTTGTTACGGTGTTTTACCGTATCATGTATGTTAAGTGTTTGAAAATCAGTAAGTTTACCCACTTGACCCCTTAAAATAAGGGGGCAAGCCTTACTTTAGGATAACTCTTAGTAAAAAGGAACTAAGAGTTATCCTATTTCTTTATCAATATACGCAAGGATTTCTTCTTGCTGTTCTGGATGGAACCATTGGATAGTGGTATCCCGCTTAAACCAGGTAAGTTGCTTGCGCATGTATTCACGGCTGTGCGACTGGATTTGTCTGATAGCTTCATCGCAGTCTATTTCGCCGTCAAAGTAGGAGAACATTTCTTTGTAGCCTACGGTTCTCAACGAGGTGAGTCCCTTCTGTGGATATACGCTGCGTGCTTCTGCCTCCAGACCTTCGTCCATCATCATCAGTACACGCTGGTTGATGCGATCGTACAGTTCGGCACGGTCGCGATTCAGACCTATCTTGATGATGCGGAAAGGGCGTTGCTTCTTTTCGGCTGTGCGGAAAGAAGTATAAGTCTTGCCGGTCTGATGGCAGATTTCCAGGGCATGAACCACGCGGCGTGGATTCTTCCTGTCTACTATCGCCCAGTGCTCCGGATCCATCTTGTGGAGTTCTTCTACCAGCGCCTCCAGCCCTTCCTCTTCCAGACGCTGTTTCATCCAAGTGCGTATGTCGTCACGAACAGTAGGGATGTCGTCGATTCCTTTGCATACAGCATCGATATACATCATGCTGCCACCTGTAAGCAGAGCCACATCATGATTCTTGAAGATGTCTTCCTGCAGGAGATTCATCACATCAGCCTCATATTGGGCAGCACTGTAATAATCTTCGATGTGGTGGTTTCCTACGAAATAATGCTTTACCCGCTGCTGCTGTTCGGCAGTAGGGGCTGCGGTTCCTACAGGAAGTTCGGCGAAGATCTGGCGGGAGTCGGCATTGATAATAGGTATAGTGAGATGCTCTGCCAGTGAAAGGCAAAGCTCCGTTTTACCTACACCGGTAGGACCTAAAACCACAATCAATGTTTTCATATATCATTCTTTATATTCAAGAAAAAAGCATCCTTGCTCGTTTCATAAACCTATGCAAGGATGCTCTTTTTACCTTTTTACTTTTTTACCCTTTTACTTTTATCGGATAATGCCTCGCTGAGAACTCTCTACGAAGTCGATAATGTACTGAATCTCCTTGGTAACCTCAAGATTCTTCTTGATTTCCTCGATACCTTCCTTCAAAATACCCTTGCTGTAGAGCAGGCGGTAAGCCTCATGAATGTTCTGGATGGTCTCATTGCTGAAACCGCGACGGCGCAGACCGATGAGGTTGATGCTGCAGTAGCGGGTTGGCTCCTTGCCGGCAATGATGTATGGAGGAATATCCTGAGAGAAACGGCAACCGCCCTGGATCATCACGTAGCCTGCGATATGGCAGAACTGGTGAACGAGAACGTTGGCGCTGACGATGGCGTTGTCATCTACTACCACCTCACCGGCAAACTTGGTAGAGTTACCGATAATCAAGCCGCTGCCGAGCACGCAGTCGTGAGCCACGTGAACGGTCTCCATCAGGAGGTTGTTGCTGCCTACTACAGTCTTGCCCTTAGAGGCTGTACCACGAGAGATCGTAACGTTCTCACGGATGCTGTTGTTATCGCCCACCTCGCAGGTCGTCTGCTCGCCCTTGAACTTCAAGTCCTGAGGCTTGGTAGAGATGCTGGCGCCTGGGAAAAATTCATTATTGTTGCCGATGCGAGCGCCCACGTGGATGGTAACGCTGTTCTGCAATACGTTGTTATCGCCCAAAATGGTGTCCTTGTCGATATAGCAGAAAGGACCGATAATGTTGTTGTCACCGAGTTTTGCCTCTGGATGAACAAACGCTAATGGACTAATCTGATTCATATTTCTATTTTATTATTACTTGTTCTTAACAATCTGTGCAGTGAAAGTAGCCTCTGCCACCACCTGGTCGCCTACGAACATATAGCCCTTCATAGAACTGATGCCATGACGTACAGGTGCGAGGAGTTCTACACGGAAGAGGAGGGTATCGCCCGGAACCACCTTCTTGCGGAACTTCACATCATCGAGCTTCATGAAGTAAGTACTCCAGCGCTCAGGCTCTTCCAGCTGGTTCAATACGAGCAGACCGCCACACTGTGCCATCGCCTCTACCTGGAGAACACCCGGCATAACCGGCTCTTCAGGGAAGTGACCGGTGAAGAATGGCTCGTTGCTGGTTACATTCTTTACGCCCACGATGCTGTTAGGACCCATAGCAATGACCTTGTCGACCAGCTGCATAGGGTAGCGGTGAGGCAGGAGCTGACGGATGCGGATATTATCCATGATTGGCTCCTCGTTAGGATCGTAGATAGGAGCCTGAATCTCGTGCTTGCGAATCTCCTTGCGCATGAGGCGGGCGAACTTGTTGTTTACGGTATGGCCTGGACGTGTAGCGATGATGCGGCCCTTGATAGGCTTGCCGATGAGTGCCATATCGCCGATGATATCGAGCAGTTTATGACGTGTACATTCGTTCTCCCACTGCAACGGACGGTGCTGGATGTAACCCAACTTGTTGGCATCCATGTGAGGCACCTTGAGATGGTCGGCGAGCTGGTCGAGCTGAGCCTGTTCTACCTGGCGCTCGTAGATAACGATGGCATTGTCCAGGTCACCACCCTTGATGAGGTTAGCCTGGAGCAGAGGCATGATATCGCGTACGAAAACGAAGGTACGGGCTGATGCAATCTCCTCTGCGTATGTCTCCATCTTTTCGAGGGTAGCAAACTGGCTATTGATGAATTTGCTCTCGAAAGAACACATGGCTGTGATGCTGAAGTCCTCGTCAGGAAGGATGGTGATGACAGACCCATTATCATCTTTCACCTCAATCTTATGACGGATGATGTAGTAGTCTTTCTCAGCATTCTGCTCCTGGATGCCTACGCTCTGAATCTTCTCTACATAAGGAGCAGCAGAACCGTCGAGGATAGGGAACTCAGGACCATTTACCTGGATGAGACAGTTGTCGATGCCGAGGGCATAGAGTGCTGACATACCATGCTCGATGGTAGAAACGCGGATATCGCCCTTACCGAGTACGGTACCGCGCTGTGTTTCAACAACGTTCTCAGCTACAGCCTGGATGACAGGCTCGCCTTCGAGGTCGATGCGCTGTATTTTATAACCGGTGTTCTCTGGTGCAGGATTGAAAGTTACGGTGAGGCTCAAGCCTGTATGCAACCCCTTTCCGCAAAGAGAGAAACTACCTTTCAGTGTCTTCTGTTTTGACATAACGATTTATTTTAATGTTAGGTGTTAAATGTTAAGTGTTAACTTGTTGGGGCATTCGCTCATTTAACATTTAACACTTTACATTTAACATTGAAAAAAATTACTTTTTCTTTAATTCTTCAATCTGCTTCTTCAGGTCGTTGAGTTCCTTGTACATGTCAGGCAAACGACGGAAGATAGCCTGAGACTTGAAGTAAGCGCGCTGCTCCATAGGAGGAGTTCCGATGAGCTGCTGGCCGCTCTTGAGGCTGCCCGGAACACCGCTCTGGGCACCGAGGAACACCTTATCGCCGATAGTGATGTGGCCGGCAATACCCACCTGACCACCAAACATACACCATTCGCCTACCTTTGTACTGCCTGCTACACCTACCTGAGAAGACATCACGGTGTTGGCGCCGATGTCGGTATTGTGGGCAATCTGTACGAGGTTGTCGAGCTTTACGCCCTTGCGAACATAGGTAGAACCCATTGTAGAACGGTCTACACAAGTGTTGGCACCAATCTCTACGTCGTCTTCGATGGTAACGATACCAATCTGAGGAATCTTGTCGTAACCTTCAGGACCTGGAGCGAATCCGAATCCGTCGGCACCGATTACACAACCGGCATGAAGCGTAACGTTATTGCCTAATTTACAGCCGTGATATACGGTAACGTTCGGATAGATGAGTGCATTCTTACCAATCTTCACACCCTCTCCGATGTAGGCATGAGGATAAATCTGGCTACCTTCGCCTACCTCTGCACCATCGCTGATATATGCGAAAGCACCTACATATACGCCTTCAGCCACCTTAGCCTTTGGAGATACGAAAGCCAGCGGATCGATGCCGGTCTTCTTAGGCTTCATAGATTCGTACATCTGCAGGAGCTTAGCCACACACTCGTATGCATTCTTCACACGGATGAGGGTTGTGCTGACAGGGTGTTCCAATTCTACGTTCTCATCAATGAGTACGATACTTGACTTGGTTTCGTAAACATAATGAGTGTATTTAGGGTTAGAAAGGAACGAGATAGCGCCTTCCTTACCTTCTTCGATTTTTGCGAAGGTGTTGACTGTTGCGTTCTCATCACCTTCCACACGGCCCTGAACGAACTGGGCTATTTGTTGAGCGGTAAATTCCATAATTTATCTGACTTCTAGTTTGTTTTATTTAGGTTCCCAAGGCATCATTACCTTTAGGTAACCGCAATTTGTTTGCAAAAATAGCAAAAAAGATTTAGATTCTCGACTTTATTTTGTAATATTTTGCTTTTTCGCCCCATAAAAGGGTATTTTTTAGGCGCAAAGCCTCTTTTTCAAGATACTTTGCGCCTAAATCGAGTTTTTATAACTTAGCAAGTTCTGCTGCCATTTCAGCCTGCAACTCCTTAGCTTTCTGACCTGCTACCTCAGCAAAGTCATTGCCGTTGCTGGCATAGATGATGCCGCGGGAAGAGTTTACGAGCAAGCCGCAATCCTTGATGATACCATACTTGCAAACCTCCTGCAGGCTGCCGCCCTGTGCACCTACGCCCGGTACGAGGAGGAAGTGGTTAGGAGCCACCTTGCGGATGTCTTCGAACATCTTGCCCTGTGTAGCGCCTACTACATACATCATGTTCTCATCGTTGCCCCATTCTTGGCTCTTCTTGAGAACCTTCTCGAAGAGGCGCTCGCCCTCCTTATCCTCGGTGAGCTGGAAGTCGTGGCTACCCTTGTTGCTGGTAAGTGCCAGGAGGATAACCCACTTGCCGTCATACTCGAGGAATGGCTTGACTGAATCCTCGCCCATATAAGGTGCTACGGTTACAGAGTCGATATTGTACTCCTCGAAGAATGTCTGGGCATACATCTTGCTGGTGTTGCCGATATCGCCGCGCTTGGCATCTGCGATGATGAAGTGGTTTGGATAGTGGCTGTGGAGATACTTGATGGTGTTTTCGAAGGCAATCATGCCATCGATGCCGCGGCTCTCATAAAAAGCCAGGTTTGGCTTGTAAGCCACACAGTATGGGGCTGTTGCGTCGATGATAGCCTTGTTGAATCTGAATATCATTTCGGCTTCTGCGCCCTGGATGTCTTCACTCTCGGTGATGCACTTAGGCAACTTGTTGATATCTGTGTCAAGACCTACGCACAAGAAGCTCTTCTTGGCGAAAATCTGCTCTACGAGTTCTTTTCTGTTCATTTCTTTAAATTATTTGGGGGCAAATGTTTGCTCCACACGCGTTTATAATTCTGTTTCTTTCAGTTTCTCTGCGTTCTCAGCTACGGTCAGGGCATCAATCATGTCCTGGATATCACCTGCCAGGAAACCGTTGAGATCGTGAGTGGTGTAACCGATACGGTGGTCGGTAACACGGCCCTGTGGGAAGTTGTAGGTACGGATCTTCGCACTGCGGTCGCCGGTAGAAACGAGGCTCTTGCGGCGGCTGGCGATATCGTCAACATACTTCTGGTGCTCACGGTCGTGGATGAATGTATAGAGGCGGCTCAAAGCACGCTCCTTGTTCTTTGGCTGGTCACGGGTTTCGGTACACTCGATGAGGATTTCCTCTACCTCGCCTGTGTTAGGGTTTTTCCAAGGGTAGCGGAGACGTACACCAGACTCCACCTTGTTCACGTTCTGACCACCGGCACCTGAACTTCGGAAGGTATCCCACTTGATGTCTCCTTCGTTGATGTTCACCTCAAACTTGTCTGCCTCTGGCAATACGGCTACGGTAGCAGCTGAGGTGTGCATACGACCCTGTGTTTCAGTAGCAGGCACACGCTGAACACGGTGAACACCTGATTCGTACTTCAATGTACCGTAAACGTCAGTACCGCTTACAGCGAAGTCGATTTCCTTGTATCCACCTACTGCGCCTTCAGAAACTGAAGTCACGCTGACGGTCCATCCCTTCGATTCGCAGTATTTCTTATACATATTAAATAGGTCGCCTGCAAAGAGGGCAGCCTCGTCGCCTCCGGCACCGCCTCGGATTTCCATCTGTACGTTCTTGGCGTCTTCTGGGTCCTTAGGTACCAGCGCAATCTTGATTTCTTCTTCGAGTTTAGGCTGCAGCGCCTCGTTCTCGTTGAGCTCTTCGCGAGCCATCTCCTTCATTTCCGGATCGCTCTCGTTGGCAAGGATGTCCTTTGCCTCCTTGATGCTGTTCAGACAGTTGATGTATCGCTTGCGTGCGTCCATGATGTCACCCAGGTCTTTCCATTCCTTGGTGAGCTTCACGTAGCGTGGCTGGTCGGCGATGACATCTGGGTCGGTAATGAGGGTGCTTACTTCCTCGTATCGGCTCTCTAAGCCTTCTAGCTTCTGTAATATGTTGTTATTATCCATTAATTATAATTCTATTTTTAGTATTCGAATGTTCCGAATTCGCTCTTGATGGTCAGGCTGCGCTTGCCTTCTTCGATGTGACCTACAATCTGGGCATCGATGTTGAAGCTCTTGCTGATGGCGATAACCTTCTCGGCAACCTCAGGACGTACGTAGATCTCCATGCGGTGACCCATGTTGAATACCTGATACATTTCCTTCCAGTCGGTCTCTGAGCAGTCGTGGATCGCCTTGAAGAGTGGAGGCACTGGGAACATGTTGTCCTTCACTACCTTGCAGTTCTCGCCTACGAAGTGAAGAACCTTGGTCTGGGCACCACCGGTGCAGTGAACCATACCGTGAACCTCTGGGCGGAGCTCATCGAGAATCTTCTTGATGACAGGAGCGTAGGTACGGGTAGGAGAGAGTACCAGTTCTCCGGCATTGATAGGTGAACCCTCTACCTCATCAGTCAACTTATACTTACCGCTGTAAACCAACTCGTCTGGCACGGCGTGGTCGTAGCTCTCAGGATAGTTCTCTGCGAGATACTTGGCGAATACATCGTGGCGGGCAGAAGTCAAACCGTTGCTGCCCATACCGCCGTTGTACTTCTTCTCGTAAGTAGCCTGACCTGTAGAAGAAAGACCTACGATGACATCGCCTGGACGGATGTTGGCATTGTTGATGACATCGCTGCGCTTCATGCGGCAGGTAACGGTAGAGTCAACGATGATAGTACGAACCAGGTCGCCTACGTCAGCGGTCTCACCGCCGGTAGGATAGATGCCGATACCCATCTCACGCATCTCGTGGAGCAGGTCGTCAGTACCGTTGATGATAGCTGAGATTACCTCGCCTGGAATGAGCATCTTGTTGCGGCCGATGGTAGAGCTAACGAGGATGTTGTCTACTGCGCCTACGCAGAGCAGGTCATCGGTATTCATCACGATAGCATCCTGAGCGATACCTTTCCATACAGAGAGGTCGCCCGTTTCCTTCCAGTACATGTAAGCCAAGCTAGACTTGGTACCTGCACCGTCGGCATGCATAATGTTACAATACTCTGGGTCGCCGCCCAAGATATCAGGTATGATCTTGCAGAAAGCCTGTGGGAAGATACCCTTGTCGATGTTCTTGATAGCGTTGTGAACATCTTCCTTTGCTGCGCTAACACCGCGCATCATATATCTATTGTTACTCATATTCTTACTTTGAATTTTGTTCTTTGAACTTTATGATATGCTTATTTTTCCTGGTGCCAGAAATCCCATGATGCAAAGGCTTGCAACAAGAGCATTTCCAAGCCATTCTTTACTGTGGCTCCATGTTCTTTGCCCTTCTTCATGAAGAGGGTTTCGTCGGGATTGTAGATGAGGTCGTAGAGCAGGGTGTGGCTGTCCATTGCCTCGTAAGGCAGCGCAGGACACTCGTCTACGTGTGGGTACATGCCCACTGGGGTACAGTTTACGATGACGTTATACTCCTTGATAACCTCAGGGGTGATTTTTTCGTACTGGATAGTACCCGGACGCTCGTATCGACTCACGAAGGCTGTTTCCAGTCCGAGCGATTTCAGACCGAAGTTGATAGCCTTTGAAGCTCCGCCTGTACCCAGGATGAGAGCCTTCTTGTGATAAGGCTCGATATAAGGTTCGATGCTCTTGGTAAAACCGATTACATCGCTGTTATATCCTTTCAGATAAACATCTTCGCCTCTGTGCTCTACCTTGATCACGTTGACGGCTCCGATAGCATTCGCCTCAGGGCTTACCACGTCGAGATAGCTGATCACTTTCTCCTTGTAAGGAATGGTGACGTTGAGACCCTTAAGCTCAGGATTTGAGTCGAGAATCTCGGTAAGATTTTCGATAGAAGGTATCTCGAAGTTGATGTATTGGGCATCGATGCCCTCGTTCTCAAACTTTTCGTTGAAATAGTTTTTTGAGAACGAATGCCCCAGAGGGTAACCTATGAGTCCATACTTGTCCATAATATTTTTGTTTTATTTGGTTGCGAAATAGAGTGTGCAGATGCCGAAGGTGAGTCGCTTGAACTCTGCCTTTGCGAATCCTGCCTTTTTGAACACCTCCATCATGACCTCGCCCTGAGGGAATGCCTCGATGGTCTTGTTGAGATAACTGTAGGCGCTCTGGTCTTTGCTGATGAGTTTGCCATACATCGGCAAGACAGTGTTGCTGTAGATGCTGAACAGCTGCTTCATCGGGAAGCTGACCGGCGTGGTGAGCTCTACGATGCAGAGATGTCCGCCTTTTTTCAGTACCCGGCACATTTCCTTCAGTCCCTGATCCAGGTTCTGGAAGTTCCTGATACCGAAGGCTGCGGTTACAGCGTCGAAGCTCTCGTCCTGGAACGAGAGGTTGAGGCAGTCTTCCTTGGCAAAGGAGATGGTGTTTTCCAGTCCCAGCTGCTTTACCTTCTGTCTGCCTATCTCCATCATGCCTTCCGAGATGTCTGCTCCGATCAGCTGGTCGGGATGTAGCATCTGTGCGGCTAGGATGGCGAAATCGCCGGTACCGGTAGCGATGTCGAGCATCTTTTTAGGAGAGAAGGGCGCAAGACGCCTGATTGCCTTCTTGCGCCATCCCTTATCGATATCCCACGAGAGACGGTGGTTCAGGGTATCGTAGGTAGGGGCGATGTTGTCGAACATCTCCTCTACCAGCTTGCCCTTGTCTCCTGTGCCCTCGTAGGGTTTTATCTGTTCTTGCTTATACATTTATATATAGTTTACTTGTGTGCAGCAAGCCACTCGCTTACGTTCTTCTCGATGCGGGCAGCGATGTCGCCTTCCTCTGCAGCCTTGTCAAACTTCTCGCCGGTGATGTGCTCGTAGAGTTCGATGTAGCGGTCGGATACGCTCTCTGCATACTCGTCGGTAATCTCTGGCATAGTCTGGCCTGGCTCGTTCATGAAGTTGTGCTCGATGAGCCACTGGCGAACAAACTCCTTAGAGAGCTGGCGCTGTGGTTCACCCTTCTCAAACTTCTCCTCGTAACCGTCAGCATAGAAGTAGCGGCTAGAGTCTGGAGTGTGGATCTCATCGATGAGATAAACCTTGCCGTCGCGCTTGCCGAACTCGTACTTGGTATCTACGAGGATCAAGCCCTGCTTGGCAGCGATTTCCTGACCGCGGGCGAAGATGCGGCGTGTGTAGTCCTCCATCACAGCGTAATCCTCTGCACTAACAATACCCTGGGCGATGATCTCTTCCTTAGAGATATTCATGTCGTGACCCTCGTCAGCCTTTGTAGTAGGGGTGATGATAGGCTCTGGGAAACGCTGGTTCTCGCGCATACCGTCTGGCAACTTCACACCGCAAATCTCACGGCAGCCCTTCTGATACTCGCGCCATGCACTACCGGTGAGGATAGAACGGATGATCATCTCCACGCGGAAACCTTCGCACTTCAAACCTACGGTAACCATTGGGTCTGGAGTAGCCAACTTCCAGTTTGGACAGATGTCTGTAGTTGTGTCCAGGAACTTAGCTGCAATCTGATTGAGCACCTGTCCTTTGAAAGGGATACCCTTAGGCAGAACAACGTCGAACGCTGAGATTCTGTCGGTAGCGACCATCACGAGGAGGTCGTCGTTAATGTCATACACATCACGTACTTTACCGTGGTAAACACTCTTCTGTCCATCAAAATGGAAATCTGTCTTTGTTAATGCTTTCATTTTACTTTGAACTTTGAATTTTGAACTTTGAACTTTATGATATGCTTTATTTATGATCTGCATTCTTGATGAAATCTATTTTTAAAGAATCATTCAGTTCATTCTTCATTCTGATTATTTTGAATTATCTTTTTCTGCTTTCTGAGCTTCCCGTGCTTCCGCTCTCTCCTTGTCATACTTGTCGTATGCGTTGACGATGCGGGTTACGAGTTTGTGGCGCACGATATCCTTCTGTCCCAGCTTCACCACTCCGATGCCTTCCACGCCGTCCAGAATCTTGAGCGCCTCCTTCAGTCCGCTTCGCTGTTCGCGTGGCAGGTCAATCTGTGTCAGGTCGCCGGTGATAATCATCTTGGTGTTCATGCCCATACGGGTTAGGAACATGCGAATCTGTTGGGAGGTAGTGTTCTGCGCCTCGTCGAGGATGACGACAGCATCGCTGAGTGTGCGTCCGCGCATAAAGGCGAGCGGAGCAATCTGGATAATGTGCTTTTCCATCATATCCTGCAGCTTTACGGCAGGTATCATGTCTTCCAGCGCATCGTAGAGCGGCTGGAGGTATGGGTCAATTTTGTCTTTCATATCGCCAGGCAGGAAACCGAGTTTTTCGCCGGCTTCTACGGCTGGTCGCGAGAGGATGATTTTCTTGATGGCTTTCTCCTTGAGGGCCTTTACGGCAAGGGCGATGCTGAGATAGGTCTTGCCGGTACCGGCTGGTCCCACGGCAAATATCATGTCGTTCTTCTCGTAAGCATCTATCAGCTGCTGCTGGTTTTCGCTGCGGCTCTTGATAGGTCGGCCACTGATGCTGTATACCAGCACGCCTTTCACGCTGTCCGCCTTGGTCTGTTTTCCTTTCACGATGTCCAGGATGTCTTCATCATTGAGCATGTTGTATTTAAGCAAGTGCTTGCGCATCTGCTCAATATCCTCTTCCACCTTTGCCATTTCCTCTTCGTCGCCGAGCACACGAATCACGTTGTCGCGTGCTACGATACGCAACTTAGGATACAGCGATTTAATCATCTGCAGGTGGGCATTGTTCACACCGTAGAACATCACTGGATCGATATCTTCGAGTACAATATGTTTCTCTATCAAAATGTCTTAATTCTATAAAGTTTAAACTATCCTATCTAATATTTTGTTATATAACGCTGCAAAATTACTACTTTTCCATGAAATGAGCAAATTTCGGCGAATAAAACATTCTTTAAATATTAAAAAAGCTATTTTTTCGAGAGATTTTGTTACCTTTGCAGCTAAATTTGGCGATGCGGTTCCCGTTTTGCCTGAAGAATATAGAATATTATTTCGTGAAAATAAGATAATTATGAAGATTAGTAAGAACAGATATTTACAGGGTTTTGGTATTGTGGTTTTGCTTTTGGCGCTGGTGAGAGTCATCTTCCCGGGGGTGGCAAAACTGAAAACGGCGGCTGCAGATGCGGCTGATTCTGCATTAGTGGCTGCGAAGGATTCGGCTGCTTCTGATGCTTCTTCTGCTGAGATTTCTGATGCTCCCGCTGGTGCTGATGGAAATGTGGCTGAGGACCTGAAGAAGGATGAACTCTCTGTTATGCCTGATACGGTACAGAGCGGCAAGCCTTCTATCTTCTTCGACAAGAATGGCAAGGAGGTGAAGCATCGTATCTTCTCGGTGCCTCATTTCGGCAATACTTTCCCCGACCAGCAGGATGTGCAGATTCTGGCGGCTACTAAGCACGGCGTGAAACCGGTACAGAACCGTCTGGAGGCGGAGAACAGCAAGGGCAAGCTGGTGTATGTGGGCAGCAATCCTTTCTTTTATGTCGACAAGCTGAACAACAGCATTCCTTACCTGGTGCCTCGTGCCTCTGTGCTGCTCCAGGATATCGGCCGTGCCTATTTTGATTCGTTGCAGATCAAGGGCATTCCGCTGCATAAGATTATCGTGACGAGCATTCTGCGTACCAAGGATGATGTGGCGAAACTGCGTACCCGAAACGGTAATGCTACCGAAAATTCGTGCCATCTCTATGGTACTACCTTCGATATCTGCTACAACCGCTACAAGCAGATTCAGACCCGTGAACAGCCTCGCCGACAGGTGCAGAATGATACCCTGAAATGGGTGTTCTCCGAGGTGCTCCGCGATTTCCGCAACAAGAACCGCTGCTATATTAAATATGAGGTGAAGCAGGGTTGCTTCCATATCACCGTGAAGTAGTGGTGTTTCATTTAATTTTTGATTCTCTTCAAATCTGCTTCTTCTCCCACTATCCAGATGATGTCTCCCTTCTTGAAGACTCGGGTAGGGGATACGTGCGTCAGATTTTCCCGGCCCTCTTCCAGTCCTACCACCATACAGTTGTATTTATCTCTTATTCCGCTTTCTATCAGTGTCTTTCCCAGGAATTCGCTGCCTCCGCTGATGATGAGCTGGCTGAGCTTCATCTCGCGCTTTTCTATTTCAGCCTCCTCAGGCAGCAGGTCGCTCTGCAGGGCGGTGTTGAATTTCTGCAGCTGGTCGTCGTTGCCGATTACCTGCAGTTTGTCGCCCGGGAAGATGATCATGTCACCATTTGGGATGTTCAGGCGGTGGGAACCGCGGTGAATGCTGCTCATGTCAACACCGAAACGCTGGCGCAGATGCAGCTCTCGCAGCGATTTGCCCGTCCAACTGCTATCTTCAGGCACTTCAAATTCGCTGATGTGGATATCCCGGTCTAGCAGTCTGCCCTCGTAGAGCGGCCGCTTTTCGCCGTTCACCTGAGCCGCAATATCGCGCGAACGCAGGTTGTGAACGAAGACACGCTCCATCACGATGCTACGCTTCTTGATGCGGCGGGATGCCAGCATTAGCATCACCACGGCGGCACCGATGCAGACAATCAGCGCATTGGTAAAGCGCGAGAGGAAATTGATGATATAGAAGATGAAAGCCAGTGCTATCATGAAGCGCACGAACACCGTAAAGAGCAGCGGCACGCGATTGATGCTGCTCTCCACCCAGAGGCGTTTCCACTCGGCACTGTGGTTCTTCTTCATCACGATGGCGCGCAGGAACGGTGAGATGAACAGGACGGTGAGCAGACCGGTGATGGCGTTGGCATACCAGTGGAGATGCCAGCCGGGCAGCAGATTGCGCATCAGCGGCAGCACGAAGGTGAACATCAGGGCGATGACGGCTGCCGAGAGGATAGAGTAGGCGGTGGTGTTGACCAGCATCTGGCGGATCAGCGATTTCCACTTGCTCTGTTGCTGCGTCTGGGGATGACTCATCGCAAAATGGTTCAGAATATGGATGAGCTTGTCGGGCAGATGTTTCTCCATTACCTGATAGGTAGGTGTGGCAAGACGAATCATATAAGGTGTAAGGAAGGTGGTGATGACGCTCACCGCTACCACTACCGGATAGAGGAACTTGCTGATGACGCCGAGCGACAGACCCAGCGAGGCGATGATGAAAGAGAACTCACCAATCTGGGCCATCGAGAAACCGCAGCGCATCGCCGACTTCAGCGACTCGCCTCCGAGCATGAAGCCGAAGGTGCCGAATATCGCCTGACCTACCAGTATCGTGCCCACCAGGGCGAGGATAGGAACGGCATATTCTATCAGAATCTTCGGGTCTACCAGCATACCTACCGATACGAAGAAGATGGCTCCGAAGAGGTTCTTTACCGGTTCTACAAGCTTGATAATCTTCTCTGCCTCAATGGTTTCTGCCAGTATGCTGCCCATAACGAAGGCTCCGAAGGCGCTGCTGAACCCCACCTTGGTGCTCAGTACCGCCATGCCGCAGCACAGACCCAGCGAAACGATGAGCAGGGTTTCGGCATTGATGAGTTTCCTCACCGAACGCAGGAACCACGGAATGGCGAAGATACCCACGATAAACCACACGCCCAGGAAGAAGCCTATCTTCACGATAGAGGCAAGCATCTGCCCGCCGTCGGGACTGCTTCCGCTCGCTATCGCCGACAGCATCACCATCATCACGATAGCCAGGATATCTTCCAGTATCAGTACGCTCATCACCATCGAGGCAAACTTCTGGGTGCGCAGCCGCATATCATCGAATGCCTTATATATAATAGTGGTGGAGCTCATGGCGAGCATACCGCCCAGGAAGATGCAGTCCATCCTTCCCCAGCCGAAACTGTGGCCTACGCTGATGCCCAGCATCATCATGCAGAACACGATAACCACGGTGGCGATGATGGGAGAAGCGCCCATCTTCACGATTTTCTTGAATGAGAAGTCGAGACCGAGCGAGAAGAGGGTGAAGATGACACCGATGTCGGCCCAGGTCTGGATATCCGTCTCGTCGACTACCGACATGGTGTAGGACATGTGTGGCGAAACCAGGAATCCCGCCATGATGTATCCCAGCACCAGCGGCTGCTTGAGCCTTTTGAAGATGAGGGTTACGATGCCTGCTACCATCAGGATGAGGGCGAGGTCTTTTACTAAAAATGGAATTTCAGCCATATTTTTCTGTTTATGAAAAAGGGGAATTTAGATGTGTCTAAATTCCCCATATCTGTATTAGTCATTAAATTCTTCTGTGATTTCCGCTATCTTCACGATGGTCTTCACTACCTTCTCCATTACCTGGATGCTCACAAACTCGTGAGGACCGTGGAAGTTGACACCGCCGGCGAAGATGTTAGGACAAGGCAGACCTTTGAAACTCAGCTGAGCTCCGTCGGTTCCGCCGCGGATAGGTTCTACGCGAGGTGGAACGCCGCTCTCCTGCATCGCTCTGAGCACGATGTCGATGACGTGCATGTTAGGATCAATCTTCTCCTTCATGTTATAGTACTGGTCGTAGATAACCGCCTTTACGGTTCCGTCGCCATACTTCTCGTTCATCTTGTTCACGCAGTCCTCGATGAAATCCTTGCGGTTTTCAAACTTGTTGCGGTCGTGATCTCGGATGATGTAGCTGAGTTTTGCCTCCTCGCAGCGGCTCTCGATGCCGATGAGGTGGTAGAAGCCCTGGTAGCCTTCTGTCTGCTCAGGAGTCTCGTTCTCAGGAATCATGTTCTGGAATTCCACAGCCAGTCGGCTTGCATTCACCATCTTGCCCTTGGCATAGCCTGTATGAACGCTCACGCCCTTGATGATGATTTTAGCTCCGGCAGCATTGAAGTTCTCGTATTCCAGGTCGCCCAGGTCGCCGCCATCTACGGTGTACGCCCAGTCGCAGCCAAACTTCTCTACATCGAAATGATGCGCACCCATACCGATTTCCTCGTCAGGATTGAAACCTACGCGGATATCTCCGTGCTTGATTTCGTCGTGGTCGCGCAGATAGCACATAGCCTGTACGATTTCAGCGATGCCCGCCTTGTCGTCAGCACCCAGCAGGGTAGTACCGTCTGTCACGATGATATCCTCTCCCTTGTGAGCCTTCAGCTCTGGGAAAGTCTCAACGCTTGAGATGATGCCCGGGCTCAGCTCGATGTCGTTGCCGTCATAGTTCTTGATGACGCGCGCCTTTACATCCTTTCCGCTGGCATCAGGCGATGTATCCATGTGTGAAATAAATCCGATGGTAGGAGTCTTTTTCTTGGTATTGCTCTTCAGGGTGGCATAGATATAGCCCATGTCATCCATTTCGACATCGCTCAATCCTTCGTCCTCAAGTTCCTTCTTCAGGTACTTGGCAAATTCAAGCTGTTTTGCCGTACTAGGCACGCTGGTCGATTCTTCGCTCGACTGTGTGTCGAATTTCGTATAGTTTATAAATCGTTCTACTAAATCCATGTTTTCAATTATTAATCATTTCTGTTGTTTCGGGTGATCTCGGTGGGATTCAAACCCACGACCTTCAGAACCGGAATCTGACGCTCTATTCAGCTAAGCTACGAGACCCTCTTTTCTGCCGCCCGTTTCTCCGCCTGAATGACATCGAATCGGGAAGTCGACTGCAAAATTACTGCTTTTATTTGAAATAACCAAATATTTGGGGCAGATTTTTTCATATATATAATGTGTATTTGTGAATTGTTCTACAAAATGCTACTAAAAAACTTAAAAATGCTATCATTTTGCGAAAAAATACGGAAAAATGCTTGCAGATTAATTATTATTTTGTACCTTTGCAGCGCAAATACTAAATATGAAATAAAAATGAGCAATTTGATAAAACCTGAAGGGTACAAGGCGCTGCTGGATATGCGCCAGACCGAAATGGGTATTAAAATGATAAAAGAATTCTTCCAGCAAAACCTGAGCACCGAGCTCCGTCTGTGTCGTGTTACCGCCCCTCTCTTCGTATTGAAGGGTCTTGGTATCAATGATGACCTGAACGGCGTAGAGCGCCCTGTAACTTTCCCTATCAAGGATTTGGGCGAAGCCGAGGCTGAGGTGGTTCATTCTCTTGCCAAGTGGAAGCGATTGACGCTTGCCGAGTATGAGATTGAGCCTGCTTATGGCGTATATACAGATATGAACGCCATCCGTGCTGACGAGGAGCTGGATAATCTTCATTCGCTCTATGTTGACCAGTGGGACTGGGAGGCTGTGATTACCAAGGAAGACCGTACCATCGCCTTCCTCGAGAATATTGTGCGCCGCATCTATGGTGCCATCCTGCGTACCGAGTTCCTGGCTTGCGAGCATTATCCTCAGCTGAAGCCTTTCCTGCCTAAGGAGATTCATTTTATTCATGCGCAGGATTTGCTCGATATGTATCCAGACCTTTCTCCTAAGGAGCGCGAGGATGCTATCTGCAAGAAGTATGGCGCTGTATTTGTAGAGGGCATCGGAGGCAAGTTGAGCGATGGCAAGAAGCATGATGGCCGAGCTCCTGACTATGATGACTGGAGCACTGTGGCTGAGAACGGCAAGATGGGACTGAATGGTGATATCCTCATCTGGTATCCTGTTCTGGGTCGCAGTTTCGAGCTCAGTTCTATGGGTATCCGTGTTGACAAGGAGAGTCTGCTGCGTCAGCTTAAGCTGGAGGGCAAGGAGGATAGAGAGAAGCTTTACTTCCATCAGCAGCTCCTGAACGACAAGTTGCCTCTGAGCATTGGTGGCGGTATCGGTCAGAGCCGTCTGTGCATGGTATTGCTTCATAAGGCTCACATTGGTGAGATTCAGGCTAGCATCTGGCCTGAGGAGATGCGCAAGGAGGCTGAGGAAGCGGGCATGAACCTCATCTAGGCCTTTCTGTCGGTGCGTCATGGTGTGTACTGTGATGTGCTGCATATTCAGTTGATCTTTTTAAGATAATAATAATTTGCTTACGAAGGCTCCCGGTGCTTTTCTGCATCGGGGGCTTTTTTGTTGTGTGTCGGTATGACTCTAACCTAGCTGGTTCAAATTCCCCAGAACGCCCCGTTTCTGCCGTTTTCGGGGTCTTCATTGATGACCGGCGTCTGCCATCATTTATAACCCGTGTTGGTCTTAATAGAAGACTCGAGCGAGGCACAAAAGACTGTTCTTTCGATTGCCGGTGCAAAGATACGAAGATTTCTGGTATCTACCAAATTTAGGCATGTGATAAGGAACGATTTTCAGCAGCTTACGATTTGAAACTTAGTAAAGAGAAATAACTCTATGTTTCATGGAACGCATCTCTATGTTTTGCGGTGTAGAAAACTATGTTTTGCGCTATAAACCAGTATATTACAAAGTAATAACCGATTACGTAGAACGTATTCAGTATTCAGTATTCAGTTTTTTTCGCTGTTGTTACCACTCTCTGTAAAGATA